>JGI26063J44948_1000016_pt1 | contig 35256 bp, 30 predicted proteins | sample MarorgKNORR_S2LV_4_FD_44948 | JGI IMG/M metagenome (IMG submission 44948) | reverse complement strand
TTTTCACAACTTCATCCTGAGGTCCTATCAAAGCTTCCAAACCAGCATATTGAGAAATTGATGATGGGCAAGAATGATCATTAACACAAAGTTTATTCGCAAAATCAATTATTTTATTAGGCCAAACACTCCAACCCAAGCGCCAACCTGTCATACAAAAAGTTTTACTCCAGCCTTCTAAAACAATTAGCCGATCCCTAATGGATTCAAATTTTAATAATGACGGCATAGAGAAATTATCAAAAATTATTTTACTATAAATTTCATCACTTAAAATCACTGTTTCAGGATATTTTTCTAAAATATTAACGATCTGTGAAATTTTTGTTTCATTCATGAAAGAGCCAGTTGGATTATTTGGATTATTTAAAATAATTAATCGTGTTTTATTTGTAATTAATTTTTCAAGTAGTTCTATATTTACTTCAAAATTATCTTTTTCTTTTAGCTCTAAAGGAACAGGCTTTGCTCCAGTATACTTAATCATGGAGCGATAGATAGGAAACCCAGGATCAGGATAAATTATTTCAACTCCGGGTTCACCAAAAATTAATGCAGCAAAAAAAATTACTGGTTTGCCACCCGGAGTAATAAGAATATTATCAGGACTAACTGAAGTATTATAATCTTCATATATTTTTTTGGAAACAGCTTCTCTTAAAGGCAAAATTCCATTGGAGGGAGTATACCCATGATGACCATCAGTAATCGCTTTTTTTGCTGCCTCTAGTATATTTTGAGGTGTTGGAAAATCAGGCTGTCCTATTCCAAGATTTATTATATCTTTACCTTCTAATTCTAGTTTCTTTGCTTTTGCCAATATGGCAAATGCGGACTCTGTTTCTAAACTAAATAACCTTTTGGAAACTTGCATTATTTTGGTATATCGAAATTCAGCATAAAATAAATATTTTTATGCAAAATGGCGAACGTAGCTCAGTTGGTTAGAGCGCGGGCTTGTGGTGCCCGATGTCGGGGGTTCGAATCCCCTCGTTCGCCCCAATAATCAAAAAATCTATATTCATTGTTGTTTATTAATTAAGTTCAACATAAAAGCAAAAAATTAATGGGCCGGTGGTGGAATTGGTAGACACGCGAGATTTAGGATCTCGTGCCGCGAGGTGTGAAGGTTCAAGTCCTTTCCGGCCTACCATGAGGAGCATATGAATATAAAAGAAATTGATTCAAAAATATTGTTTAAAGAATTTGAAGTTCAAGTTCCGTATAAAGAAGTTGACAATTCAATTAATGCTAAAATTGCAGAAATCATCCCTACTGTATCTCTTCCTGGTTTTCGTAAAGGCAAAGCCCCTCTCAATATTGTAAAAAAGAAATATGAAAACAATGTCTTATCTGAGGTAATTGAAAAATTAGTTGAGGATAAAACCAAAAAATTATTAGAAGAAAAAAAACTGAAACCATTCAGACAGCCAAAGGTTGAAATTAAGAAATATGAAAAAAATGAACCTATAGAAATTTCAATAAAAATAGATTTAGATCCTTCAATTAAAATACTTCCTTTCAGTGAATTAGAATTAAAAAAAAGATCTATTGAATTAGATCAAAAAACATTGAAAGAAAATTATAAAAATTTTATTTCGTCACAAAAACATTATCATAAAGTTAGTGATGTAAGGCCTGCTAAATTGTCTGACAAAATCATAGTAAATATTTCGACGGAAGATATGTCAGTACCAGATTTTTTAAAATCTCAAAAAAATTTACCCATAATTACAGATTCAGATTACCAAGTATTCCCAAATATTNGCACGAAACTTATTAGTATGAAGGTTAAGGTTGGAGACAAGGTTAATTTAAAGTTTGATTTAAGAGAGGTATTAAAAGAAAAAAACAAAAAAGAAGTTGAGTTTCTTATTGAAATTTTATCCTTAGAATATAGTCATGAGTTTATGATCACTAAAGAATTTCTAGAAAAGAATAACTTAAAGGATGAAAAAGAACTAAATGACAATCTTAAAAACAATTTAATAAAACAATATGAAGATCAACTCAAGCAAATTGAGAGAAAAGAATTAATGGATATCTTAGATGTTAAAAATAAATTTGATGTGCCCGCAGGTATGCTAGATGAGGAAATTAATTCTATTTGGCATAGGTTAGAACACGCTAAGAAAGAAGGTAAGCTTGATGAAGATGATAAAAATGTATCCGATGATGTATTGAAAAGAAGATATGAGAAAATTGCTCTAAGAAGAGTGAAGCTAGCGATTTTAATGCAACATATAGCAAATGAAGAAAAAATTTTAGTAACGGAAAAAGAATTAACAGATGGGATGTTAAATTATGCTACTCAATATCCTGGTCAAGAAAAGCAAATTTTTGATTATTTTAAAAAAAACCCATCAAGTGTTGAGACTATTCGTGGGCCAATATTCGAGCAAAAAATAGTTGATCATATTTTATCAAAAGTTAAGTTAAAAAATGTAACTATTGATGTTAAGAAGTTTAAGAAATTGCAAGAAGAAACATTTATTAATAATAAGGAAACAGGATGAAGGACCCTCTAGAAAATTTAACCAATAATTTAATACCAATGGTGGTTGAGCAATCTTCAAGAGGCGAGAGAGCTTATGACATTTATTCCAGACTTCTGAAGGAAAGAATAATTTTTCTAACAGGACCAATTGACGACAATGTAGCAAGTTTAGTTTGTGCGCAACTATTATTTCTAGAATCTGAGAATCCAAAAAAAGAAATTTCATTTTATATAAATTCTCCAGGAGGTATAATTTGGTCCGGTTTGGCAATATATGATACTATGCAATATATTTCCTCTAAAATTATGACAATATGCATCGGTCAAGCTGCTTCAGCTGCTTCATTGTTGTTAACAGCTGGTGAGAAAGAAATACGCTTTTCTTTACCTAATTCACGCATTATGGTTCATCAACCAAGTGGTGGTTATCAAGGCCAAGTCACTGATATAGAAATACAAACAAAAGAAATAATTAAGACTAAGAAAAGGTTAAATGAAATCTATGCAAAGCATACAGGCAAAGATATTACAANCGTTGAGCTCATAATGGAAAGAGATAAATATTTTTCTCCAGCAGAGGCAATAGAATTTGGATTAATTGACAAAATTGTAGAGGACAGAAAATAATGAATAAAAAAAATGACAAAGATTCACTTTTTTGTTCTTTTTGTGGGAAAAGTCAGAAAGAAGTAAAAAAATTAATAGCAGGCCCAACAGTATTTGTTTGTGATGAATGTGTTGAGCTTTGTATGGACATTATCAAGGAAGATAGTAAAAATTATAAAATAAAAGCTAAACAAAACACACCAAAACCAAAAGAAATTAATTCTATTTTAAATGATTATGTAATCGGACAAGAAAAAGCAAAAAAAACTTTATCTGTGGCAGTATATAATCATTATAAGAGGTTATCCAATAATACTTTCTCAGATGTGGAAATTTCAAAATCTAATATTCTTTTAATTGGGCCAACCGGTACTGGAAAAACTTTGTTGGCACAAACTTTAGCTAGAATTTTAGATGTTCCATTTACAATGGCAGACGCAACTAGTTTAACAGAAGCTGGTTATGTGGGTGAAGATGTTGAAAATATTATATTAAAATTATTGCAAGCTTCTGATTATAATGTTGAAAGAGCGCAAAAAGGTATTGTTTACATAGATGAGATAGATAAAATTGGTAGAAAGAGTGACAATCCATCTATTACTAGGGACGTTTCTGGAGAAGGTGTACAGCAAGCATTGCTTAAAATTATGGAAGGAACTGTAGCAAGTGTTCCACCTCAGGGAGGAAGAAAACATCCTCAACAAGAATTTTTACATATCGATACATCTAATATATTATTTATTTGTGGAGGTGCTTTTGCTGGTTTAGAACATATTATTAATAGTCGCCTGAAAGGCTCTTCAATTGGTTTCAATGCTACCCTATCAAATTATAGTGATAAAGAAATTGGAGAATCTCTTATTAACTTACAAAATGAAGATTTATTGAAATTTGGAATGATACCTGAGTTTATTGGACGTTTACCAGTATGTACTATTTTGCATGAATTAAATGAAAAAATGCTTGTACGAATTATGAAAGAACCAAAAAATGCTATTATCAAGCAGTTTGAAGTCTTATTTAAAATGGATAATATTTCATTGGAAATTAAAAATGAAGCCCTAGATGAAATTGCTAAATTGGCAGTCTTAAGAAAAACTGGGGCTAGAGGCCTTAGATCTATAATGGAAGATTTATTAGTAGATTTAATGTATGAAACACCTGATCAAACAGAGCTAAAAAAGATTATTATTAATAGAGATGTTCTAATTAAAAAAACAAAACCAATGTTGTTATTTACCCATAAGGATAATAATCGAAAAATAGCAGTAAATAAGTCTTGATTTATGAATTATTATAATCATTTTAATAATTATGATTAAGCAACAAATACCAGTTCTTCCACTTCGTGACATAGTTGTTTTTCCTCATATGGTAGCTCCACTATTTGTAGGTAGACAACCATCTGTAAAAGCTCTTAACAATGTTATGACAAAGGATAAAAAGATATTGCTAATAACACAAAAGAATTCAGAAGTTGATAGTCCTAAACCAGAAAATTTGTATAAATGCGGAACATTAGCAAAAGTACTTCAGTTGTTAAAGCTACCTGATGGAACAATTAAGGTTTTGGTTGAAGGATTTGAAAGAGTTAGAATTTTATCAATAGAAGATTCAGGAGATTTTTTAAGAGCATCATATTCTATTTTAAGTGTTAAAGAAAAAAACACAGCAAATATAATGGCTCTTGCAAAAATAATTAAAGATCAATTTGAATCATATCAAAAAATAAATAAAAAAATTTCTATTGACCTTGTAAATAATATCAAAACTTACAATGACTTTAATAAACTTGCTGACGTTGTAATAGCAAACCTTAATATTAATCTACCTCAAAAACAAAAACTTCTTGAAACCAAATCACTTGAATCGCGTTTAGATAAGATTTATGGATATCTCGTTTCTGAAATTGACGCACTTCAAGTTGAAAAAAAAATCAAAGGAAGAGTTAAACGTCAAATGGAAAAAACTCAAAAAGAGTATTATCTAAATGAGCAAATGAAAGCCATCCAGAAAGAACTTGGAGATATTGAAGATATTGATGACATTACTGAAATTGAGTCGAAGTTAAAAGAAGTTAAACTCTCACCAGAAGCTTTAGACAAATGTAAATCTGAGTTAAAAAAATTAAAAAATATGAGTCCAATGTCAGCAGAAGCAACAGTTATAAGAAATTACCTTGATTGGGTTTTAAGCATTCCTTGGAATAATCCATCAACCGTTTCTAAAAATATAAATAAAGCTAGAAATATTTTAGAAGCTGATCACTACGGATTAGATAAAGTGAAAGATAGAATCCTAGAATATCTTGCTGTTCAGAAAAGAATAGAAAGAATTAGGGGTCCCATTTTATGTTTAGTCGGACCTCCGGGTGTAGGAAAAACGTCCTTAGGTAAGTCAATTGCATCTGCCACTGGCAGAAGTTTTGTTAGAATGTCTCTTGGGGGTATAAGAGATGAAGCAGAGATTAGGGGACATCGCAAAACATATATTGGTTCTATGCCTGGTAGGTTCATACAGGTAATGAAAAAGTCAAAAACATCTAATCCTCTTATTCTTTTGGATGAAATTGATAAATTAGGTTCTGATTGGAGAGGTGACCCTTCTTCAGCTCTTTTAGAGGTTTTGGATCCTGAACAAAATAATAAGTTTAATGATCATTATTTAGAATTAGATTATGATTTATCTAATGTGATGTTCGTGTGTACTGGAAATACTCTAAACATTCCGGCAGCACTATTAGATAGAATGGAGATAATAAGAATACCTGGCTATACTGAAAAAGAAAAATATCAAATTGCTAAGAAATACTTAGCCCCTAAACAAATAAAGAATCATGGATTAAAGAATAAGGAAATTATTTTTAGTACTTCAACTTTAAATCAAATTATTCGTCATTATACTAGAGANGCAGGAGTTAGGAATCTTGAAAAAGAAATTGCTAAAGTTTGTAGAAAGGCTGTTAANATTCTTGAAACTTCATCCTTGACTAAAATTAGTTTAGATAAGAAAAAAATTGAAAAATATTTAGGGGTTGAGAAGTTTAAAAATAGCGAAATAGAAAAGAAAAATCTAGTAGGAATCACCAACGGTCTCGCTTGGACAGAAGTTGGAGGGGAAATTTTGTCCATTGAAGTACTTTTATCAATTGGTAAGGGTAAATTAACTATTACCGGAAAGCTTGGCGATGTAATGAAAGAATCTATCCAAGCTGCTTCCTCTTATGTTAGATCGCAGTCACTAAATCTTGGAATTAATCCTATCGATTTTGACAAATACGATATTCATGTACATGTTCCAGAAGGTGCAACCCCAAAAGATGGACCTAGTGCAGGCATAGCAATTTTTAATTCTCTTGTTTCATCTTTGACAGGTAATAAAGTTAAAAGAAATGTGGCTTTAACAGGTGAAATTACTCTTAGGGGAAGAGTACTCCCAATCGGTGGTTTAAAAGAAAAACTTTATGCAGCGTTACGTGCTGGTATCAAAACCGTTTTAATACCTGAAGATAACAAAAAAGATTTATCTGAGATAGATAAGGATGTATTGAAAAATTTAACAATAATTCCGGTTAGTGAAGCCAAGTCAATTTTAGAATATACACTTGCAAAACCAATTGTTCCCCTAAATTTAAGCGAATCAGAGATAATTAAATCTCAAAAATCAGTTATTTCTTCCACAAATATTGAAGAATCAATTACTCATTAAACCTTTATATTTAGCCATTATTTTAATTATTTCCTTATATTCTGGGGAAATTTGTAATATTATCGTTGACTAACAACTATACTAAATAATATCAATGAATCTACATAATAAAAGGAGTCTAAAGTGAACAAAAATGATTTAATAGCTTCTGTAGCTTCTTCTGCTGGTTTATCCAAATCTGATTCAACAAGGGCAATTGAAAGCCTTTTAGATGCAGTTACAAACTCTCTTAAAAGAGATGAAAAAGTTAGTATTGTTGGTTTTGGTAATTTCAGTATTAGCCACAGAAAAGCCACTGTAGGTAGAAATCCTAGAACAGGTGAATCTATCCAAATTCCTGCGTCCAAAAGACCAAAGTTTACTGTAGGTAAAGCATTAAAAGATGCTGTGAACATTTAAAATACAAAGAATTTTTTGTTGCACCGGCTGTTAAATAACTTTAACAGCCGGTTTCTTTTTGGGTGTTTAGCTCAGTTGGTAGAGCATCTCGTTTACACCGAGAGGGTCGGGAGTTCGAGTCTCTCAACACCCACCATTTTCCGCCATTTATTTTTTACTCTTTTGTTAATTTGTACGATTGTATTACTTTGTGTAATACTCTTAGATAATTTTAGTTAATTAGGGAATTTCGTTCTTAACTAGGAGGTCTATTTACTCTACTTTTATAACAACCATGTTAAGATATGTTTATGAAAAACATACCTCTGTTTTTTTTACCAGGCGAGATTAGTTTTGAATAAGATTATTATTGTAGGAGCAGGTTTTGCAGGTTTGCAAGCAGCTAAAGTGTTAGTTACATCTTCATTTGATATAACAATTATTGACAAAAATAATTATCATTTATTCCAACCGTTGTTATACCAGGTAGCCACAGCGGGACTTTCTCCTGCCGATATAGCTCTGCCAATCAGAAACATTTTTCGTTCACAACAAAATCTTAAAGTTATTCTTGATGAGTTGGTTGAAATTAAACCTCAATTTAATCAAATTAGGACTAAAAATAACACATACTCATATGATTATCTTATTTTAGCTACGGGTTCAGAACTAAGTTATTTTGGTCAAGATCAGTGGAAAAAATTCTCACTTGGTTTAAAAAATATTGAAAATGCTACTTTACTACGAAGCAAGATTTTACAAGCTTTTGAAAAAGCCGAAAGAATAAATGATGATAAAACAATAAACAAACTTTTGAAATTTGTTGTTATAGGTGGAGGTCCGACAGGAGTGGAAATGGCGGGCGCTATAGCAGAATTGTCTAAAAATGTATTAACAAAAGAATTTGCTACCATTGACACAATGGCTACACAAATTATTTTATTAGAAGCAGGTCCTAGTATATTACCCACAGCTTCACTTAGATTATCTATTTATGCAAAAGATAGTCTTGAAAAAATGGGGGTAGAAGTTAAATGTAATACTGTTGTTCAAAATATTTCAGAATTTTTGGTTTCAACCAATAATGAAAATATTGAGGCAGGAACAATTATATGGTGCGCGGGAGTTAAAGCCTCACTCCTTAGAAATTTGATAAATATTGAAACAGATAAGATTGGTAGGGTATTTGTCAATGATGACTTGTCAATTCCCAAATACCCTAAAATTTTTGTTGTTGGTGATGCCTCTCATGTTAAAGATAAAAATGGTAACCCCTTACCTGGACTGGCTCCTGTAGCTAAACAAGAAGGCAGGTTTGTTGCTGGAGTTATTAAAAAGTATGTGCTTAACGATAAAACTCAAAATAAATTTTACTATAAAAACAGGGGTTATCTTGCTACCATTGGGAGGTCAAAAGCAATTGTTGATTTTGGTTGGTTCACTCTTAAAGGCAGGATTGGGTGGATATTTTGGTCATTGATTCACATTTATTTTTTGATAGGTTTTCGCAACCGTTTTATGGTTTTTGTAAATTGGGTTTGGTCATTTCTAACTTTTAGTAAAAGTGCTCGCTTGATAATAAATAATAAAAATGAAAAAAATTCTTCATAAATATAAAAAAAAATTTAGAGGTTACCTCTTGTTTTTGGTAAGTTGTGATGAGTGCATAAATATTACAGATTATTGTATAATCTTAAAAAAAATGTGATATTGAGCCATTTGTCCTAACGCGGGAGTAGTTCAGCTGGTTAGAACGCCGCCCTGTCACGGCGGAGGTCGCGGGTTCGAATCCCGTCTCTCGCGCCATCTTTTTCAAAACTTAAAATTTTATATGCTATATATTTAGAGATATTTTGTTATTCTTGAATAATTTAATAAATGTATTAGTTAACCTTAATTTATAAAGGAAATTGTGACATCTTTCTTATTAGAATACCTACCTATACTCATCTTTATTTTTATAGGTTTAGTCATAGCCATCAGTATGACTGCAATACCTTTCATACTAGGTAGTTCTAAACCAGATAGTGAAAAACTATCAGCATACGAATGCGGCTTTGAAGCTTTTGAAGACGCAAGAGGAAGGTTTGATGTAAGATTTTATTTAGTAGCAATCTTATTTATTATTTTTGATCTAGAAGTCGCTTTCTTATTTCCTTGGGCAATTTCACTCGGTAGTATTGGGATTTTTGGATTTTGGTCTATGATGATTTTCTTATTAATACTTACTGTTGGCTTTATTTACGAATGGAAAAAAGGCGCACTAGAATGGGAGTAGATTCCACGATTGATGAAAATGATTTTGGAGATGAATTAAATTCTAAAGGTTTTCTTTTAGCAAATTTTGATAAATTGATAATCTGGGCAAGAACGGGCTCGTTGTGGCCCATGAAGAAAATAAAAAGAAAAAATGTATTTAACAGATAAGATGCAAAGCATTGGTGATACAAAAAAAATTATAGTTGATAGATTTCTTGGAGTTGAACTAATTAATAATGATAAGTATTTAGAGATCAAAACTGAACCGGTAAAAATATTCAAAGTCATTAAAGAATTAAAGGAAGATACAAAATTACTATTTGACCAATTAATTGATGTGACAGCAATTGACTATCCTTCAAGAGAGAAGCGATTTGATATTATTTACTTATTAATAAGTTTAACTTTAAATCAACGCATTTTAGTTAAAACATCTATTGATGAAAGTACAGTATTGGAATCAATTACAATTATTCATAAAGCAGCAAATTGGTATGAAAGAGAATGTTATGATTTATTTGGTATTCAATTTTCTAATCACCCAGATTTACGAAGAATAATGACAGATTATAATTTTGAAGGACATCCGCTAAGAAAAGATTTTCCTTTAACAGGACATACAGAAGTTCATTATGACGACCTTGAAAAAAAAGTTGTGTACGAACCTGTTAAGCTAGCACAAGAATATAGAAATTTTGATTATATGAGCCCTTGGGAAGGGTTTGATAATAAATTAATAGGAGATGAAAAATCCTCAGAAGAAAATAACTCATGAAAGAAGTAGAAATTAACTCAACTACTCTTAATTTTGGCCCTCAACATCCGGCAGCACATGGTGTTTTAAGATTGGTTGTGGAATTAGACGGGGAAGTGGTTGAGAGAGCAGAGCCACATATCGGNTTACTTCATCGTGGAACTGAAAAACTTATTGAATATAAAACATATTTGCAAGCAGTNCCATACTTTGATCGTCTTGATTATGTGTCNCCCATGTGTCAAGAGCATGCTTTCGCATTNGCTACTGAACAGTTGTTAAATATTAAGGTTCCAATCCGTGCACAGTATATTCGCGTTATTTTTTCTGAAATAACCCGTATACTCAANCATTTATTAAATGTTCCTGCCTATGCTGCCGATATCGGTGCAGTCACACCTTTTCTTTGGTGTTTTGAAGAAAGAGAGAAATTGCTAGAATTTCATGAAGCTGTTTCGGGAGCACGTTTTCACGCTAATTATTTCAGACCAGGAGGGGTACATCAAGATATGCCCGACGGTATGGAACAGAAGCTTTTTGATCACGTAAACAACCTGCCTAAATTTTTAGATGACTTGGAAGAATTGTTAACGAATAATAGAATACTTCGTCAACGTTCTGTTAATATAGGCGTGATCACCAAGCAAGAAGCTATTGAATGGGGGTGTACAGGACCGGTATTAAGAAGTGCGGGAGTAGCTTGGGATCTAAGGCGCTCCCAACCTTATGATGCCTATGACAAAGTAGATTTTGATGTACCTATTGGTAAAAATGGCGATTGTTTTGATAGATATTTAATTAGAATTGAAGAAATGAGACAAAGCATTGAAATTATTAAGCAATGCTTAAATCTAATTAAGCCTGGCGATATTGCTATTAATGATAACAAGATTACACCACCAAAAAGAAATACAATGAAAAAATCAATGGAATCATTAATTCATCACTTTAAATTATTTACTGAAGGATACCGAGTTCCTTCAGGAGAGACGTATTGTGCTGTAGAAGCTCCTAAAGGAGAATTTGGCGTTTTTCTAGTATCAGACGGTTCAAGCAAACCTTACAGATGTAAAATTAGAGCCCCTGGTTTTGCGCATTTGCAAACACTAAATCATTTGTCCAAAGGTCATTTAATGGCTGATATTGCTGCTATTTTAGGAAGTTTGGATATAGTATTTGGAGAAGTTGATCGATGAAACACCCAGGATTGATTAATACAGTAATCAAAGATAACAATGATTTATTTCAATGGTCAGAAAAAAATTTTGCCAAAGTACAAATTATTATTGAGAAATATCCTCCAGGAAGACAGCAAAGTGCAGTAATACCTCTTCTGGATTTGGCTCAAAGACAAAACAAAGGCTGGTTAAATAAAAGCGCTATAGAAAAAATCGCAGAAACTTTAAGTATGTCTTTTATAAGAGTTTTAGAAGTAGCCACTTTTTATTCTATGTTTAATTTAAACCCAGTTGGTAAAAATTATGTTCAAATATGCAGAACTACTCCTTGTTGGTTGCGAGGTAGTGATAAGTTATTAGAGGTGGCTAAAGAAGTAACTGGTTGTAAAATTGGAGTTACTTCTAATGATAATCAGTTTACTGTTGTTGAAGTAGAATGTTTAGGAGCTTGTTGTAATGCACCCATGGTTCAAATTAATGATGATTATTACGAGGATTTAACTGAAAATAATTTTAGAGATTTGTTAAATAATTTAAAAACTAACAAAAGTATTAAACCAGGTTCACAAATAGGAAGACAAACTTCAGATCCAAAAAGAAATAACTAATATGCTGAAAGAAAAAGATAAGATTTTTAAAAATATATATGGGTATGATGATTGGGGCATTGAAGGATCTCGAAAACGTGGAATATGGTCTAACACTAAAGATTTAATTGCCAAAGGAAGTGATTACATTATCGAAGAAATTAAAAAAAGCGATTTAAGAGGTCGTGGTGGAGCAGGCTTTCCTGCTGGATTAAAATGGTCATTCATGCCAAAAAATTCTGGTAAACCTCATTATCTTGTAATAAACGCAGACGAATCAGAACCAGGAACTTGTAAAGATAGAGAAATTTTAAGAAATGATCCACATCTTCTTCTAGAAGGATGCTTAGTGGCCGGTTTTGCTATGCAGGCACATGCTTGTTATATTTATATAAGGGGAGAATATTATAACGAGTCATCCAATTTACAAAAAGCAATTGATGAAGCATATGTTGCAAGCTTGATTGGAAAAAATGCATGTGGTTCTAAGTGGGATTTTGACATTTTTTTACATAGAGGGGCAGGAGCTTACATTTGTGGTGAAGAAACAGCTCTTCTTGAAAGCTTAGAAGGAAAAAAAGGGCAACCGAGACTAAAACCACCTTTTCCAGCTGGCGCTGGTTTGTATGGATGTCCTACTACTGTAACTAATGTTGAGACTGTCGCTGTAGTACCCACAATTTTAAGACGCGGAGCACAATGGTTTGCAGGTATAGGAAATCCCAAAAATACTGGTACTAAAATTTTCAGTATTTCTGGCCATGTTAATAATCCATGTAATGTGGAAGAAGAAATGGGTATCCCCCTAAAGGAATTAATTGAAAAACATGCTGGTGGCGTAATTGGAGGTTGGGATAATCTGCTAGCAGTTATACCAGGAGGTGCTAGTGTGTCACTGATACCAAAATCTATATGTGATAACATTAAAATGGATTTCGATAGTCTGCAAGGCGTTCAAAGCGGTCTAGGGACAGCAGCAGTTATTGTAATGAATAAAACCACTGATATTGTTGAGGCGATTACAAGACTGTCATATTTTTATAAACATGAGAGTTGTGGTCAGTGNACTCCATGTCGAGAAGGTACCGGTTGGATGTTTAGAATTATGAAAAAAATGATAGATGGAAATGTTCANCATGAAGATATTGATAAATTATTAGATGTCACCAAACAAGTAGAGGGACATACAATATGTGCCTTAGGTGATGCCGCTGCATGGCCAATACAAGGTTTAATGAGGCACTTTAGGCCAGAAGTTGAGAAGCGTATTGAAGAAAATCAACAAAGAAAGGCTGTTGCGTAATGCCAAAAATTACGATTGATAATAGAGAAATTGAATTTGAAAATGGCATGACAGTAATGCAGGCTTGTGAACTTGCCAATGTGGAAATACCAAGATTTTGTTATCATGATAAACTGTCAATCGCAGGAAACTGTAGAATGTGTCTTGTTGAAATGGAGAAATCTCCAAAACCAATTGCTTCTTGTGCAATGCCAGCTGGAGAAGGGATGGTTATTAAAACAAATACTGATTTAGTAAAAAGTGCAAGAAGAGGAGTAATGGAATTTTTACTTATAAATCATCCTTTAGATTGTCCAATCTGTGATCAAGGTGGAGAATGTGACTTACAAGATCAAGCTCTTCATTACGGTTTCGATAAATCAAGATATGAAGAGAATAAAAGAGCGGTAAATAATAAACATATGGGCCCTTTGGTAAGTACTATTATGACAAGATGCATTCATTGTACTCGGTGTGTGAGATTTTCGACTGAGGTGGCTGGAGTTGATGACCTGGGTATGTTAGGAAGAGGGGAAAATGCAGAAATTACAACATATCTTGAGAAAACAATAAAATCAGAATTATCAGGGAATGTTATAGATTTATGTCCTGTTGGAGCTTTAACAAGTAAGCCTTACGAATTTAAGGCGAGACCTTGGGAACTAAAAAAAACAGAAACAATAGATGTATTTGACGCAATGGGTTCGAGTATTAGAATTGACTCCCTTGGTAAAACTGTATTGCGAGTTTTACCAAGACTCAATGAAGAAATTAATGAAGAATGGATAAATGATAAATCACGCTTTGCGATTGATGGCCTTACAAAACAAAGACTAGACAAACCTTTCATGAGAAAAAATTCAAAATTTCAAATAGTAGATTGGAATACTGCCTTATCTATTATTGTAACTGAAATTAATAATAGAAATAAAAACAAGACTTTAGCACTAAGTGGTAAGCTTACAGATATTGAAACTCTTTATTCAGCAAAATCATTTTTAAACTCTATTGGATCATCTTCTTATGACTGCAGATATGATAATGCTCAATTTATTGCAAACCAAAGAGATAGCTATATTTTTAATTCCTCAATCCAGAAAATAGATGATGCAGATGCTATACTAATCATTGGAAGTAACCCAAGGTGGGAAGCAACTGTTTTAAATGCACGAATTAGAAAAGCTTATATTCACAACAATTGCAAAATTGGCCTAATTGGAAAAGCAATTGATTTAACTTATTCATATAAACACCTTTCCAATAACATTGATTATTTAAATGATATTTTAAATGACCAATCTGATTTTTGTACAGTGTTGAAGAAGGCAAAAAAACCTTTAATTATTATTGGCACTTCTGCTATAAATTTTTCTGATGGTAAGGATATATTAAAAGTCTGTGCAGAAATCGCAAAAAAATATCAAATAACTAACCATAATTTTAATGGCTTAAATATCCTTCAGCAAGATATTTCTCGAGTAGGGGCTTTAGATATCGGTTTCTATAATAATTTTTTTGATCTTGATTATAACAACTCATTAAAACAACATATTCAAAATTACAAACCGGTTGTTTTTTTATTAGGTCTGGATGAAATAGATCTTTCAATACTTCAAGATTCATTTGTTGTCTATTTAGGCCATCATGGGGATGCTACAGCTAATATTGCTGATATAATTTTGCCTATCCCGGCCTTCCCAGAAAAAACATCTACTTTTGTAAATATGGAAGGACGCGTCATGCAAACTACTAAAAGCTATAATCCCATAGGAGAATCAAAAGAAGAATGGAAAATATTTAGAGCACTAAGTGATCAATTTGAAAACAAATTAAATTTTAATAATCTCAATGAGTTAAGACAAGAGATTATTACAAAGTTTATTTTTTTAAAAGAAATAAATTCATTGCCTTCAATGTTGCTATCAAAATTTGGATTACCAGTTGAAATCAAAAATAGAGAATTAGAATATAATATTAAAAATTTTTATATGACAGATTCCATTAGTAGATCTTCCGTTACAATGGCTAAATGCTCAAAAGAAATATTAGATAAGGTAGCTTAAATGACCTCAGATTTTTCTTTAATGAATGACATCATAGCTCCAGGTTCAATAATTATTGCGCAAATTATGGCAGTAATAGTTCCTGTTTTGGTTTCTGTAGCATTCCTTGTGTATGCAGAAAGAAAAGTTTTAGCATTAATACAATTAAGAAGAGGTCCAAATATTGTTGGACCTTTTGGCATACTTCAAAGTTTTGCTGATGCATTAAAACTTCTAACAAAGGAAAATATTATACCAAGCGGGTCAAATAAAATTGTTTTTATTCTTGCCCCTATAATTACAATGGTTTTAAGTTTAGCTGCTTGGGCTGTCATTCCATTTGCACCAGGTTGGGTTGTCTCAGATATAAATGTTGGTGTTATGTATTTATTTGCAGTCTCATCTTTAAGTATCTATGGAGTAATTATGGCTGGATGGGCTAGTAATTCCAAATATCCTTTTTTAGGTGCNCTTCGTTCTGCTGCTCAAATGGTTTCTTATGAAGTTTCTATAGGATTTGTTATTATTACTGTTCTTTTGTGTGTAGGTTCATTAAATTTAACAAAAATAGTAGAAGCACAAAGAACAGTTTGGTTTGCAATTCCTTTATTGCCNATGTTTATAGTTTTTTTTATTTCTGCATTAGCGGAAACAAATAGATTGCCTTTTGATTTGCCAGAAGATGAGGCAACTTTAGTAGCAGGATTTTTTACTGAATATTCCTCCGCATCGTTTGCTCTATTTTTTTTAGCAGAATATGCAAGCATGATTTTAATGAGTGCAATGACAGTTATTTTATTTTTAGGAGGGTGGCTACCACCTTTTGATATTTTCCCTTTTAACGTTGTTCCAGGGATAATTTGGTTTACTGCAAAAATTATTTTTGTACTTTTTTTATTTATTTGGGTTCGAGGAACTTTTCCTCGTTATAGATATGACCAATTAATGAGATTGGGATGGAAAATTTTTTTGCCGCTATCATTGTTTTGGGTAGTTGTAACTGCTAGTTTTTTAACAATTTTTGACATGNTGCCTGGTTAAAATGTTTTCAGTAGTCAAGGCAATAAAATCTTTTGNTCTTTTTGAACTTTTTTCAGGAATGTATTTAACATTTAAATATATGTTTAAATCAAAAGTGACGATTAATTATCCTCATGAAAAGAGTCCTCTTAGCCCTCGTTTTAGAGGAGAGCATGCTTTAAGAAGATATCCAAACGGAGAGGAAAGATGCATAGCTTGTAAACTCTGTGAAGCAGTTTGCCCTGCACAAGCAATTACAATTGAGGCAGAGCCAAGATCCGATGGNAGTCGTAGAACAACAAGATATGACATCGATATGAGTAAATGTATTTACTGTGGTTTGTGCGAAGAGTCCTGCCCTGTTGATGCGATCGTAGAAGGACCTAACTATGAATTTGCTACAGAGACAAGAGAAGAACTAATGTACAATAAAGCTAAACTTCTTGATAACGGAGATAAGTGGGAACATGAAATTGCCCAAAATTTGAAAGCTGATTCGCCTTACCGCTAGTATATGATTGTTTATACTTTTTCATTTTATTTGTTTTCAACAATTGCAGTATTGTCTGCACTAATGGTTATCAGTTCAAAAAACTCCGTCCACTCTGTTTTGTTTTTAATTTTAAGTTTTGTTAATGCTGCAGGACTATTTGTTCTGTTAGGAGCTGAGTTTTTGGCAATGATACTTCTTGTTGTTTATGTAGGCGCTGTTGCGGTTTTATTTTTATTTGTAGTTATGATGTTAGACATTAATTATATAAAATTACGTGAGGGTTTTTTACAATATCTTCCCTTTGGAGTTTTGCTTGGAATAGTTTTGATTGTTGAACTTGGAATTGCATTTTTTACTGAGACATTTTCTGAAATGAGCCTCGTTGAATATGCGCAAATGCCTGAGATAACAATTACTGAAAATACCAAATTATTGGGCTTTGTTTTATATACTAAGTATTTTTATCTTTTTCAAATATCAGGGATAATATTATTGGTTGCGATGATTGGCTCCATTACATTAACCTTAAGGCAAAGAGAAATATCGAAGAAGCAAATCATTTCGGATCAAAATAATGCCGACGCTTCAAAAGCTATTATAAAGAAAAAAATTAAATTAAGAGAAGGAATATGACAAGTATAACTATAGACCATTTCCTTTTTCTTGGAGCAATTTTATTTACAATTGGCGTTTTGGGAATTTTTCTTAACAAGAAAAATGTCATTATAATTCTAATGTCCGTTGAATTGATTTTACTAGCAGTAAATATTAATTTTATTGCCTTTTCTAGTTTTCTTGGCGATATATCGGGTCAAGTATTTGCAATGTTTACTTTAACAGTTGCTGCAGCGGAAGCAGCAATTGGATTGGCAATCTTGGTAGTCTTTTTTAGAAATCTTGGCTCAATTGAAGTAGAAAAAATACGCAAACTAAAGGGATAATTTGATAAAGTTAATTGTTTTTTTGCCATTATTAGGTTTTTTATATTGTGCTTTTGTCGGATCATATTTTCATGATCGTGTATCACAACTTATTACTACGTTCTTACTGACTATATCTACTTTTCTTTCTTGGATAATTTTTTTACAATATTTAGAAGGTGCGAATACAACAATTATACATATCCTGAACTGGATTACATCGGGCACTTTTTCTGCAGATTGGAGTCTGAGAGTCGATGCATTAACTGCAACTATGATGGTTGTAGTGACAACAGTTTCAGCTTGTGTTCATCTTTATTCAGTAGGATATATGAATGAAGATAAGTCAATTAACAGATTTATGGGTTATTTAAGCCTTTTTACTTTCTTTATGTTGATGTTAGTATCGAGTAATAACTTGCTTCAAATGTTTTTTGGTTGGGAAGGCGTTGGTTTATCTTCTTATTTATTAATTGGTTTTTGGCACCATAAAGATAGTGCTAATAAAGCTGCAATCAAGGCATTTATTNTTAACCGAGTAGGAGATTTTGGTTTTGTCCTTGGAATAGTTGGGGTATTTTTTATTTTTGGATCAATAAATTTCGATATTATCTTTACAGATGCGATTAACTACCAAAATCACGCATTCAATTTTTTAGGATTAAGTTTATCAACAATAGATACGTTGTGTTTTCTTTTATTTATTGGAGCTATGGGCAAGTCCGCTCAATTAGGACTACATACTTGGTTGCCAGATGCTATGGAAGGGCCTACCCCAGTATCCGCATTAATACATGCTGCTACTATGGTTACTGCTGGTATCTTTATGGTGGCTCGTATGAGCCCACTTTTTCAGTATGCGGAATTTACAAATTTATTTATAATTTTTATTGGAGCTTCAACTGCAATTTTTGCAGCAAGTATAGCTTTAACTCAAAATGATATAAAAAGAGTTATTGCATATTCAACTTGTAGTCAATTAGGTTATATGTTTTTCGCAGCAGGATTAGGAGCTTACAATGCTGCTATATTTCATTTAATGACCCATGGATTTTTCAAAGCTTTATTATTTTTATCGGCAGGTTCTGTAATACAAGCAATGAAACATGAGCAAGACATGAGAAAAATGGGAGGGTTGTTTATAAAAATACCTTTCACAGGTACAATGATGTGGATTGGTTCACTTGCTATAATTGGCTTCCCTTTCTTTTCAGGCTATTATTCGAAGGAAAGCATTTTAGAAAATGCATATTTTTCAACCTCAGGTATGGCACAATATGCATATGTGGTAGGAGTATTCACGGCTTTGTTGACAGCTTTTTATTCTTGGCGACTTTTGTTGATGACTTTTCATGGCAAGCCCCGTGCAACAGAAGAAACTTTTAATCAAGTTCATGAGTCTCCAAAAGTAATGACCATTTCCCTAGCTATTCTCGCAATAGGAACAATTTTTTCTGGTTCAATTCTTGCTGATTTTTTTATTGGACCCAAGCAGGAAGTTTTTTGGAATCATGCCGTAGTTTTAATTCATACGACACAACACAATATACCTTTTGTTCAAACCTTGACAATAAAATCAACAGTTGCTGCTGGAATTTTGTTAGCAGCTATGTTGTATTTTTACAAGAAAGGTTTAACAAAATCATTATCTCGTAATTTTCAACTACTATACTCAATATCCTATAACAAATGGTATGTAGATGAATTATATAATAGTATTTTTGTTCAACCTTTTTTTTATATTGCATCTATTTTTTGGAAAAAAGGAGATATCTACATAATAGATGAATATGGACCAAACGGCATCTCAAAATTAATCAATTATTTTTCTAAGAGATTAAGCTTGTTTCAGTCAGGATATCTTTACCATTATGCCTTTGTCATGTTGGGTGGCTTAGTTATAATTTTAACATGGTTTGTTTATTACTAATATGACTGAATGGCCCATATTAACCGTAACAATTTTTTTACCTATATTNGGAGCCTCAATCATTTTTTTTATTAAGGAGGAAGAAANTTCTTTAAGCAATATTAAATGGGCTGCTCTTTGGACTTCCATTGGTACGTTTATTCTTAGTTGTTTGATTTGGTTACAATTCGACAATTCCATCGCTGAATATCAATTAAGTGAAAAACATCAGTGGTTTACTGATTTTAATTTTAACTATCATATTGGNGTCGATGGAATTTCATTATTTATGATTTTGCTTAGTACTTTTTTAACCCCTTTTTGTATTTTAGCTAGTTGGATAAGTATTAATAAGAGAATTAAAGAATACATGATGGCATTTCTTTTTTTAGAAACCGTTCTGTTAGGTATGTTTTCTTCAATTGATATATTATTGTTTTATATTTTTTTTGAATCCGTACTTATTCCTATGTTTTTAATTATTGGAGTGTGGGGAGGAGAAAGACGTATATACGCCACGTTTAAATTTTTTTTATATACCTTGTTAGGTTCTGTTCTCATGTTAGTTGCAATTATCTTTATTTATCAGTTAACCAATTCTATGAGTATCAGTGAACTTCAGGGAAATTTTTTCTCCAAAAATATTCAAATTTATTTATGGTTAGCTTTTTTTGCCTCTTTTGCTGTTAAAATTCCAATGTGGCCCTTTCATACATGGTTGCCTGATGCCCACGTTGAAGCCCCAACAGCAGGGTCAGTTATCTTAGCAGGCGTTTTATTAAAAATGGGTGGGTATGGTTTTATTCGTTTTTCTCTTGGGATGCTTCCAGAAGCTTCTGAGTTTTTCTTACCTTTGATTATGATTATGAGTATTATTGCAATAATTTACACATCCCTNGTTGCTCTAGCTCAAACTGATATCAAAAAACTAATTGCTTACTCATCTGTAGCACATATGGGAATGGTGACGATCGGTATTTTTCTTGTTAACCAGCAAGGAATTGAAGGAGCTATAATACAAATGATCAGTCATGGAGTAGTTTCAGCAGCCCTTTTTTTGAGTGTAGGANTAATTTATGATCGTATGCATACTCTAGATATTANCTTTTATGGAGGNCTAGTTAATAANATGCCCCTTTACTCAGTATCTTTTATGATTTTTGTATTAGCTTCAGTGGGTTTGCCTGGAACGAGTGGCTTTGTTGGAGAATTTTTAATTATTATGGGAGCTTTTAAATACAATTCTTTAATAGCCCTCTTCTCCGCAACAGGTATCATATTGTCAGCAGTTTATATGTTATATTTATATAAAAGGATTATTTTTGGACAGATGAGCAACGTAAAATTGAAAGATATATTAGATATAGATTTTCGTGAAAAAATTATTTTATACCCATTGATAATAATGATCATATTAATAGGTATTTTCCCTAATATTTTTTTAGATCCTATGCGTTTGCCAATAGAATTGATTATTAACAATTATGAGTTNGCGAATGCAAAATAATTTTCTAGCTATATTTATGATGCCTGAAATTACTTTAGTTCTGCTTACGANTATCATTTTATTAATTGGCTTATTTCAAAAAAAAAATTCTTTTTCTAATGTTACCAATCTTTNCGTCATTGCATTATTTNTTGTATTTTTCTTAATTTATTTGAATAGAGAGTTTTCTTTTGCTAGTTACAATTATTTTTTTAAGAGCTCTTTATTAATTCAATTTTTTAAATCTATTGTTGTCTTAGGAAGTATAGCAAGTATTATTATTTCTAAATCTTATTTTAAGGAACTAAAGCTTTCTCGGTTTGAAATACCAGTATTAATTTCATTTTCTACTTTGGGAATGCTAATATTAATTTCTTCGAATGATTTAATTTCAATGTATCTAGGAATTGAATTACAAAGTTTAACACTTTATGTTGTTGCTGCAATTAAAAGGGATTCTATCCAATCTGCTGAATCAGGTGTTAAATACTTTGTTTTGGGTGCTTTATCTTCTGGTATTCTGTTGTATGGATGTTCTTTAATTTATGGATTTACCGGAACAACTAATTTTGAAGAAATTCGCTTATCTTTAATTNCAATCAATCATTTAAGCTTAGGTATAATATTTGGCCTTGTTTTTGTATTGGTTGGATTAGCTTTCAAAGTGTCAGCTGTGCCTTTTCATATGTGGACACCTGATGTTTATGAAGGTGCTCCAACTTCAATCACAGCTTTTTTTGCAATAGTTCCAAAAGTATCTGCTGTAGCAATAATATATAGATTTTGCTTAGAGCCATTTGGCAATTTNTATAGCGAGTGGAGTCAAATAATTATTTTTTTGTCTATTAGCTCCATGTTTTTAGGTGCCATAGCAGCAATTGCCCAACAAAGTATTAAACGATTATTGGCGTACAGCTCAATTGGTCACGTTGGCTACATATTAATAGGTCTCGCTTCAGCAAATGCTGCAGGAATTAAGGGCGTTATTATTTATATGTTAATTTATGTAGTTATGAATATCGCAATTTTTTCAATTATTTTATCACTTAAAAACAATAACTCTTACATTGAAAAAATAAGTGAATTATCCGGATTGAGCAAATCAAAACCAATTATAAGTCTTTCCATAGCAATAATAATGTTGTCTCTAGCTGGAATACCTCCTTTTGCGGGTTTTTTTGGTAAATTTTATATATTTATTGCAGCTGTAGAAGCTGATTTAATTTTTTTAGCAGTTCTTGGAGTAATATCTAGTGTCATTTCAGCTTATTATTACCTGAGAATTATTAAAGTTTTGTACTTTGATGAAGTAGATGATTGTAATTATCAATCAATTATTACTTCTCAATCATTAGTATTACTAATTTGTGCAATACTGTTTCTTTCTTTCTTTGTTTTTTATCCCTCTGTTTTTGTGACTATAGGCACAACAATAAGCCTTGATTTTTTTCAGTAACTGATGTCATTTTTTAAAGTAAAAAATATAATAAACAATTACGGATATGAATTTATTCATCTTAAATCAACATCCACAACTATGGATGATGCTAAAAAATATATAAAACAAAATAATAGAAATTGCGTAGTTCTTGCTGATCAACAATATGAAGGCAAAGGTAGGAGAGGAAATAAATGGGAAAGCCCAAAAGGAAATGTATATTGTTCAATAAGTGTTAATAATTTTCTCAATATCAAAGATCATTTTATATTTAGTGCCATTACTGCAATTTCCATTAAAATGGCTCTTGAAAATTTTGATACTAAAGATATTAAATTCAAGTGGCCTAATGATATTTTTTATAATAACAAAAAATTTGCAGGAATAATTTTGGATACGCATATTTTAAAAAATTTTAAACAATATATGATAATTGGATTAGGCATAAATGTTGAGTCATCCCCAATTTTATCTGAATATCCAACAACGTATTTAAAAGAATTTTCTAAAGTTAAGAGTGTGCCTGAATTTTTAATTTTTTTTTACAAAATATTTTTTGAAAATTTAAATAAAATTCAAAATTCTCAAAAGAATTTATTCATTGATATATATAAAAAATCACTTATGTTTGTTGGAGAGAAAATTCATATTAAACTTAGAGATAATTCTGTTGTTAAAGGAATTTTTAAAGGAATTAATAATGATGGTTCATTGAAACTACAGAATGAACATGGTTTGACTTCCGTGTATTCCGGAAGAATTCAAATATGATTGTCATAGATATAGGCAATACTGATATTGTCATTGGCATTTATACTAATAATAAATTAGATAAAATTTTAAGATTTAATACAAAAACAAAAAAAACAATTGAATTAATAAAATCAAGATTTACAAATCAATATATACATAGACTAAAAATAAAATATAAAATTTGTATTTTATCTTCCGTTGTTCCAGAAATTAATAATAAAATATTAAGTCTGTTTAAATCTTTAAAATTTAAAGTTTTAAATATTAATATTAACAATATCCCTTTTGATGTGCAATTTAACTATGAATCTAAAGAATTAGGCAGTGATAGAATAGCAAACACATTAGCAGCTATACAAAAATATGGAAAAAATTGTTTGATTATTGATTTTGGTACAGCTACCACATTTGATGTAATAAAAAATAATAAATATAAAGGAGGCGTTATTGCACCTGGTATTGCTATATCGCATGATGCACTGGTTAGATATGCTTCCAAATTAAAAAAAATTCCAATAATAAGAATTAAAACTTTAATAGGTAAAAATACTAAAGATTCGATGCAAAGTGGTTTTTATTGGGGATATATAAGTCTAATAAACGGGGTAATAGATAAAATTATTAAGCAACAGCGATTTAAACCCGCAATAATTTTAACTGGNGGCTTAGCTAATATTTTCAAAAAGGAAATATCAAAAAAAACTGAACATGAACCNAATTTGACTTTAAATGGCTTGTATCTTATTGGCAAAATAAAATATGCTTAATAGCAATTCTTTATTTAAAATTCCAACCAAAGGTATTTATTTCATGTCTTTAGGCGGTATAGGAGAAATTGGGGCGAATTGTTACTTGTATTGCTGTGATGATAAATGGTTAATGATCGATTTGGGNTTGACATTTGCTGATGAAAAATTTCCAGGCATTGATTTATTAGTTCCAAAAATAGATTTTATAGATTCAATTACTGATAAATTAGAAGCTATTATTATAAGCCACGGTCATGAAGATCATGCAGGAGCAGTGGCTTTTTTTGCAGATAAAATTAAATGTCCTGTTTATGCAACAGGTTTTGCAAGATCATTAATAGAGAATAGACTCAAAGAATTTAATTCAATGGATAAAATACAATTCATTTCCATTGACCCAATAAAAAATATACATTTAAAAAATTTTGATTTAGAATTTATTGCCACTTCTCATTCAATCCCAGAACCTTATTCTATTATTATTAATACAAAGTACGGAAAACTGCTTCATACAGCAGATTGGAAAATAGATGAAAATCCAACTTTAGGAGCTAACTTTGATACAAATTCTTTCAAAAAAATCGGTAGTGAAGGTTTGCTTGCGCTTATAGGTGATTCAACTAATGCTGACATTCCTGGATATTCTCAGTCTGAATTAGAAGTTCGTGAAGAATTAATAAAACTATTTTCACGATATCATCAACGAATAGTTATAACTTGTTTTTCTTCAAATATCGCCAGAATGGAAAGTATAGCAATTGCTGCAAAAAAAAATAACCGTAAGGTTGCTTTAGTTGGAAGAAGCATGAAAAAGACNATAGAGGCTGCCATTAATAATAACATTATTGAGGATCACCCTAATTTTATTTCTGAAGAAGAAGCNTCCTTCATTCCTAGAAAAAATCTTGTAGTGATATGTACAGGTAGTCAAGGAGAAAAAAGATCTGCACTTTATCGTATTGCATACAACTCGCACAAACATATACATCTAGAAAATGAAGATCTGGTAATTTTTAGTTCGCGAGATATTCCTGGAAACGAGAAACCAATAAATAATTTAAAGAATTTATTGGTTAGACAAAAAGTAGAAGTCATTACTTCAGATGATGATTTGGTTCATGTTTCCGGACATGGCTATGCTGAAGAAATTAAAAAAATGTATGATTGGACACGGCCATATATTGCAATACCGGTTCATGGTGAGGCCAAGCATCTTGTAGCTCATGCAAAATTGGCTCAGGCGAGTCAGGTACCGCTTACAAAGATTTTAGAAAATGGAAAATGTATTAAATTAGCTCCAAATGATCCTGAGATATATGGTTTTGTTAAGACAGGAAAAATGATAGTAGAAGGTAACAATCTTTATGATTCAGAATCGAATTTTATTAAAGATCGAAGACGTTACTCATTTGAAGGAATTATTTTAATATCAATAATAATTCAGAAAGATTTTTCAATCCATAAGGATATTAGAATATCATCTAATGGTTTACCAGAATTTGACATCATAAAGTTAACTACTGATTTTAAAGAAAATTTTATATACGAATACCTTAAATTAAATGAAGAAAAAAAGTCATCCGATCAATTCGTTGGTAAATTGATTAAAAAATCAATTAGGCTGTCAATTAAAAGTCATTTAGATAAGAAACCCGAAGTAAATTTCCATATTTTTCGACTATAAATGACATATATCAGTCAAAAAGTTATTGTAGCTACTGATGAATATTTGTTAATTATGTTAATCTGAATCTTTATTAAATTGATATAAGTATATTTTTAAATAATGAAATTTTCTAGTTTTTTTATCCCTACCCTTAAAAATATACCGGCAGAAGCGGAAATTATTTCACATCAATTAATGATTAGAGCAGGNATGATAAAACAGGCAAGTGCGGGCATATATTCTTGGCTTCCTCTTGGATTAAAAGTGTTAAAAAAAATTGAACACATAGTTCGGGATGAGCAAAATAAAGCTGGAGCAATAGAGGTCTTAATGCCGACTATTCAATCTGCAGATTTGTGGATCAAATCTGGTCGCTATGAGGATTATGGAAAAGAAATGCTTAGAATACAAGATCGCAGTGGTCGAGAAATGCTATATGGCCCGACTAATGAAGAATTAATAACCGATATTTTTCAATCTTACATTACTTCATATAAAGATCTTCCAAAAAATTTATATCATATTCAGTGGAAGTTTAGAGATGAGGTTAGACCCAGATTCGGAGTGATGCGAGGAAGAGAGTTTTTGATGAAAGATAATTATTCTTTTGATCTAACTGAAGAGGACTCAAAAATATCTTATAACAAAATGTTTACTGCTTATATTAAGACGTTTCTAAGAATGGGATTGACACCTATTTCTTTACGAGCTGAAACTGGACCTATAGGAGGTAATTTAAGTCATGAATTTCAAATTTTAGCAAAAACGGGAGAAAGTACACTATATTACGATAAGGATTTAGAAAAGATAGATCCTGAAACTATTAATCCTGATAAACTCCAATCATATTATGCTGCAGTAGATGGTTTACACGATGAAAAAAATTGCCCAATTTCAAAAGAACAACTGAAAATTTCTAAAGGTATTGAAGTTGGACATATTTTTTATTTTGGAACAAAATATTCTGAAAAATTATCAGCTTTTGTTCAAAACAATAAAGGCAAAAAAACAGCTGTTCATATGGGATCTTATGGCATAGGTATTTCGAGATTAGTTGGCGCAATAATAGAAGCCTTTCATGATGACAAAGGAATTAAGTGGCCAATTAGTGTNGCACCATTTCATGTTTCCTTAATTAACTTGATGATAGATGATAAAGCTTGNGCAAAGATGNCCAATATAATGTACGAAAAAATAAGTAACTCAAAATTAGATGTATTATATGATGACAGAGATTGCAGNATTGGAAAAAAATTATCTGATAATGATTTAATCGGAATTCCTTATCAAGTTATTATTGGCAAACGAGACTTAAAAGATAACATTGTTCAATTAAAAAATAGATTAAATAATGAAACCAAGAAAATATCACCTGAAGANGCCTTAAATTTTTTATTAGAGCAAACCCTCACTGATTTTTGATGTTGTTCTCATCCTATGAAATATTATTAATTAAACGTTTTCTTTTTTCTAAAAAAACGGATGGGTTTATCTCTATTTTTTCTTGGTTTTCAATCATAGGCATTACAATCGGTGTTGCTGCAATTATTATAGTGATGGCTGTAATGAACGGTTTTAGAGAAGAATTAATTTCAAGATTGTTGGGTATTAATGGACATTTAAATATTTACAGTAATTCAGGACAAATAACTAAAGAAGAAGTCAATATCATTAAATCTGATTTTTCTGACAATCAATTAATTCCCTTAATTCAAACTCAGGCTTTAGTAATAAGCAACGAATTCTCAAAAGGTGTATTTTTAAGAGGTTATGATAATGAATATTTAGATGACTTACATTTTCTTAAACAGAACATTGTAGAAGGTAAATTATTTGGAAACAATATAAACGATATTGTTATTGGCTATGTATTAGCAAACAAGTTCGGATTATCAGTTGGTGATGAAATTAAAATTGCTATCCCTAAAACTGATAATACTATTTTTGGAAATATTCCTCGTTTTAAAACTTTAACAGTATCAGGTATTCTTAATTTAGGCATGTACGAATATGATTCAAGTTTTGTATTTTCAAATATAAGTATTGCGAGNAAATTACTAGTACTTGAAGATCAAAACTTTAACCTAATAGAAATATTCANACAATCACCCAATAATATTGAAATTATNCAGGATAAAGTTAATAGAAGAATTATCGCTAATAATTTTAGATTATATACTTCATCATGGAAAGAAAATAACTCGACATTGATTAATGCATTAAATGTAGAAAAGAATGTAATGTTTCTTATACTTACTTTGATTATTTTAGTAGCTTCTATGAATATAATTTCAGGTTTAATAATTTTTGTAAAAGAAAAAAATAAAGACATAGGGATTTTGAAAACAATTGGNTTAAGTAACAAAAGTCTGATTAAGATTTTTTTATCAATAGGATTGATAATTGGATTAATCGGAACAATATTTGGAGGATTAGTTGGGGTAATTTTTTCATTAAATATCAAATCTATTCAGTTTTTTATTGAAAANATATTGNATACTGATTTATTTGCTAAAGAAATTTACTATTTATCCAATCTTCCTTCCAGGGTTGACAATCTGGAAGTTTTTTATGTCCTAATTATATCAATTATCATTTGCTTAATAGCAACAACAATTCCAGCTTATAGATCTATGAAAGTTGACCCAATTAAATCATTAAAAAATGACTAAAAATATTATTTCAATTTATAATTTATCAAAGGAATATACTTCAAATAATAATAGTGTTGTAATATTAAAAGATATATCTTTTAAATTATGCCAAGGAGATATTGTTTCGATAGTAGGTCCCTCTGGTTCTGGAAAGTCAACTTTTTTGAATATTTTGGGATTGTTGGATTCATCATTTAAAGGGCAATATGATTTTTTAGATAAAAATATAAAATATACATCCAACGACCAAAAAAACATTATTCGAAATAATTCAATTGGTTTTGTCCATCAATTTTTTCATTTAATACCTGAATTAAATGTTTTAGAAAATGTAACTCTTCCTAATTTAATACAATGTAACAAAGTAGCAGATTCAGTAAAAAAAGCTAAATCAATTCTTACAAATTTTGACTTACAGGATAAAATCCATTCCAAACCTCATAACCTATCAGGTGGAGAGCAACAGCGTGTTGCTATAGCGAGAGCCCTCATAAACAAACCAAGCNTTATTATTGCTGATGAAATGACAGGTAATTTGGATGAAAAGATATCAGACTCAATATTTAATTTTTTTTTAGAACAAATTAGAATTAATAATCAATCCCTTATTTATGTAACTCACAATAACCATTATGCTAAGCAAGCTAATATGAAATATCAAATTCTTAATCAAAAATTAAAGCAAATTTAATGCAATATCCATTTATTCATTTACGTTCCCAATCATCTTATTCACTTTCAGAAGGTGCTTTAAAAATTGAAAAATTAGTTAATCTGGCAAAAAAAAATAATATGCCTGCAATAGCTTTAACTGATAACAATAATATGTTTGGAATATTGGAGTTTTCTATTACGTGTATCAATAATAGCATCCAACCAATTATTGGAACCTCAATTAATTATTTAGATATTCAAACTAAAGAGCATCCATCACAATTAAATTTTTTAGTGATGAACGAAGAAGGTTATATAAATCTTTTATATCTTTCATCCATTTCTCATACATCAGGAAATAACCCTATTGGTATTTATCATAAAGATTTAAAAAAATATAACAATGGCTTAATTTGTTATATTGGAGGCGAGTATAATCCATTACTTATTTTAAAACATCAAAATAAAATTGAAGAAATAAGTGTTTTTATTAATAATTTTCGAAATATGTTTGGTCAAGATTTTTTGTTTGAAATTCAAAGAGTTCAAGATCCAAAAATTGATGGATTTGAAAAAGAATTTCTAGAATATTCACAAAATTTTACAATACCAATAATTGGATCAAATAATATTAAATATGAAAATGAAAATGATTATAATGCCCATGATGCTCTTTTGTGTATAGCGCAAAAATTGACAATTAATCAAACAAATAGGAAAGTTTCAAATTCGGAAATTTATTTTAAAACTTCTGAGCAAATGATTAATATTTTTGGAGACATCCCTGAAATTATTGAAAATAATTTTCGTATTGCTTTAAAATGTAATTATTATCCTAAAGAGATTTTGCCAAAACTTCCTAAATTTTCAAGTGATCAAAACCTTTCAGAATCTGAGCTTTTAAATCTAAAATCTAAAGAAGGTTTGTTACTAAGATTACAAGAAATGAATATTAACTCTCCTTCAATTTATCAAGAAAGATTAAATTATGAGTTAGAGATCATAAATAACATGGGATTTGCTGGGTATTTTCTTATAGTTGCAGATTTTGTTAATTGGGCAAAAAATAAAGAAATTGCTGTTGGACCTGGTAGAGGATCAGGAGCAGGCAGTGTTGTTGCTTGGTCGTTATCAATTACAGATCTTGATCCACTTCAATATGGTTTACTATTTGAGCGATTTCTTAATCCTGAGAGAGTGTCAATGCCAGATTTTGATATTGATTTTTGCCAAAATAGAAGAGATGAAGTGATTGAATATGTCAACAATAAGTACGGAAAAGAGTGTGTAGCACACATTATTACATTTGGAACTTTGGCATCGAGAGCCGCCATTAGAGATGTTGGTAGAGTTTTGGAAATACCTTATTCAGAAATTGATCAATTTGCTAAACTTTTTCCATACAATCCAGCTAATCCGTTGTCATTAGATGAATCTATAAATTCCGATAAAAATTTAAAAGAAATGGTTGCAAGTGATGAACGATTATCAAATGTAGTTGATATAAGTTTAAAACTAGAAGGTTTACATCGACATGCGTCAACCCATGCAGCTGGTGTAGTTATTGGTGATTCAAGTATTATTAATATTGTCCCACTTTACAAAGATCCAAATACCTCAGTTAATGCAACACAATTTTCTATGAAATACGTTGAAAAAGCAGGTTTGATTAAGTTTGATTTTTTAGGATTGACTACATTATCAATTATTCAAGATTCAATTAAATTAATAAAAGAAAACCATTCAAACTTTGACTTAAAACACATACCCATGGATGACAAGAAAACATTTCAGCAGTTAAGTAAAGGAGAAGCTATTGGTATATTTCAATTAGAAAGTAATGGCATGGGGAGTGTTCTAAGACAACTACAACCTGATAAATTTGAAGAAATCATTGCTGTTGTAGCCTTGTTTAGGCCTGGTCCAATGGATCATATACCCTCTTTTTGTAATAGAAAACATGGAAAGGAAAAAATTGAATATTTGCATCCTTTATTAGAAAAAGTTTTAAAAGAAACTTATGGCATTATTGTTTACCAAGAACAAGTTATGCAAATTGCACAAGTTTTATCTAATTATACTTTAGGTGAAGCTGATTTATTGAGACGCGCAATGGGGAAAAAAATTCAGAAAGAGATGGATGCACAGAAAAATCGTTTTATAGAAGGGGCTAAAAGTAATAAAATTAGCATAAATGAAGCTTCAAAAATATTTGATTTAGTTAATAAGTTTGCAGGTTATGGTTTTAATAAAAGTCATGCAGCTGGATATGCACTATTGGCTTATCAAACAGCTTATTTAAAAACAAATTTTCCTTATGAATTTATGACAGCAACATTCAATTATTCCATTGATAGAACAGATCGAATTATCTTACTAAACAAAGAATTATCAAGTTTAAATATAGAATTTAAAAAACCCGATATTAATCATTCACAAGCAAAGTTTTCTATAGAAGAAAATAATGGATTGAAATCTATTCGTTTTGGTTTGGGTGCAATCAAAGGAGTTGGAATTAAATCAATGTCTAATTTAGTTAAAGAAAGAGAAAATAATGGAAAATTTATTGATATAATTGATTTTATGAACAGATTAAAAGGAGATGTAATTAATAAAAGGCAATTAGAAAAACTAGTGCAGGCAGGCTCTTTTGATTCTATTGAAACTAATAGAGCTAAACTCTTTTATAATGTTCCAAAATTTGTAGAAATTTATGGAGGATCTAATTTTAAAGATCAAAATCAAGCAATGCTTTTTGAAGAAAACAAACTTTCTTTTGATGATAGTAATTTATTTGATCAACAAATTGATGATTGGTCTTCGGGTTTTTTACTAAAAAATGAACTAGAAGTAATAGGGTTTTATTTTTCTAGTCATCCAGTATCATTATATCCAAAGAATTATTTTCGACNTAATAATATAATTGAATGGAATCAAATCAAATTAAATGAAGATATAAAGTCTGCAAAAATTGTTGGTTCAATTCTTGACATTAAAGAGAGATCAAACAAGGAGGGTAGAAAATATGCTTTTTTAACAGTTTCAACCTTAGAGTCTCAAATTGAATTAACTATATTTAGTGATAAATTAAATGATTTTAGAAACCTTATCAAAGAAGGTAATCTTTTATTATTTCATATTGATATTTCTAGAGATATTGAGAATATGAGATTAATTATTAGAAAAATTGAAGATTTTGAACAAACTTTTTCTAATCAAAAAAAAATTATTAATATATATTTACAGCAATATTTTGAAATTGACCTTTTAGAAAAATTATTTAAAAAATCTAACCGTAAGAATGAAAAATTATATCTTTACATCGATAAGGATAATAAACTGATATCCTTTGATTTCTCTGATAAATTTGAGGTAACTTCTTATAAATATCTTGACAAATTGCTAGATGCTAAAAAAATTGATTATTCTTTAGAAATTGTATAATTTTTCTTGAAATTCAAATTATTATTTAGTAGTTGAGATTTTAATTAAATACTAGCACACAGAAAAAACCGGTGTTTTTGTTTCTGTGGAGGTGTAACCGGAGTCAATAATGAATTTACCTGAAGTTACAATTGAGCAGTTACTAGAAGCGGGAGTGCATTTTGGGCATAATGTTAGAAGATGGAATCCAAAAATGGAACAATATATTTTTGGAGTACGAAACAATATTCATGTCTTTGATTTAAGAATAACCTTACCTTTAATTAATTCAGCTTTAGTAAAATTACACGAAGTTGCTTCAAAATCTGGTAAAGTATTATTTGTTGGAACAAAAAAACAATGTTCATCCATTATAAAAGAAATNGCTCTTGAGCATAACCAGTTTTATGTAAATAAAAGATGGTTNGGTGGCACACTTACAAATTGGAAAACTATTTCCAAATCAATAAATCGCTTAGATGAATTAGAATTAATTTTGAGTGAAAATAATTCAACTCAAAATCTTTCAAAAAAAGAATTATTAAATTTATCTAGAGAGAAAGATAAATTGTTATCCAATATTGGAGGTATACGAAACCTAGGAGGTAAACCTGATCTTTTAGTAATTTTTGATATTGTTAAAGATAAATTAGCCGTTTTAGAAGCTAAAAAACTTTCTATTCCAATTATTGCAATATCTGATTCTAATTCTAATCCTGAACCTATTGATTTTGTTATTCCAGGCAATGATGATGCTATTAGATCTATAAATATATATGCAAATTTTTTTAGAGAAACATTGTCCGATGCTAAAGAAGTTTCAAAAGATTTTGAATTAGAAAAAAATGAGAATAATAAAATTGATACTGAAACAAAAGAAATGCCTGCAAAGCTTCCAACAAGCTCTAAATAACTATTAATCTATAGGGGGATAGATATTCATGAATAATATAATGGTTAATGTTAAGAATCTTAGAGACATGACAGGGGCAGGTTTTTTGGATTGTAAAAAAGCACTTGAAGCAAACGATCAAAGTATTGAAAAGTCTATTGTTTATTTAAGAAAAAAAGGTTTGGCAAAAGCTAACAAAAAATCATCAAGACAAACAAATGAGGGAGCTATTGGATTATATTCAAATGAAGCAAAAACAGTGTTAATTCAAATTAACACAGAAACAGATTTTGCAGCTAAAAATGAGGTTTTTCTAAATTTTATGAATGAAATTGGTGGATTTGCATTAGAAGTTGATAATATCAATATATCCCTCGAAAGCTTTGTTAAACTTTCATTTCGAAATAAAATCATAAGTGAATATTTTACAGATATAATTACTAAAATTGGTGAAAATATAATATTAAGTCAATTAATCATAGTTCCAAATAATGATGGCTGCATGATTTCCACTTATATTCATAATGCATATAAAAAAAATATTGGAAAAATAGCAGTGGTTTTGAAATCAAAAATAAATGAAATAGATGAAGAATCAAAAATTTTAGGAAAAAATCTATGTATGCACATAGCTGCAAGTAAACCTTTTGCTTTGAGTATTGAAAAATTAAATAAAAATTTAATTAAAAAAGAAAGAGAAATACAAATAGAAACAATTAAATCTAGTGGAAAACCGAATAATATTTTAGAAAAGATATTAGAAGGAAAAATGAAAAAATTTTACTCGGATTCAGTATTATTGGAACAACCATATATTTTAGATTTAGATAAAACAGTGAAACAAATAATTACTGAATTTTCAAAAATAAATAATTTTGAAATTATTGATTATAAATTGATTGTTCTTAATTCTTAATGAAAGAAAAAAAAAGAATATTATTAAAAATATCAGGAGAGTCATTAATGGGTGACTCTAATTATGGTTTAAATGTTTCTACAACAAAATTTATTGCCAATGAAATAAAAAAAATTTTTAATTCTAATATTGAAATTTGCTTAATAATTGGAGGAGGCAATATTTTTAGAGGGATTAGAGGCGCAGCAGAAGGCATAGATAGATCAACTTCAGATTATATGGGGATGTTAGCAACAATAATGAATGCTTTATCTATGCAAAGTATATTGGAAACTATTGGAGTACCTACAAGAGTTCAGTCGGCAATTAATATGTCTCAAATCGCCGAACCATATATTAGAAGAAAAGCAGTAAGGCACTTAGAAAAAAATAGAATTGTTATTTTTGCTGCTGGAACTGGCAATCCATTTTTTTCTACTGATACAGCTGCCTCTTTAAGAGCTTCTGAAATGAATTGTTCACTTATAATTAAGGCAACTAAAGTTGACGGCATATATGATGAAGATCCTGTTAATAATACTAAAGCAAAACATTATAAANATATTTCATACGATGAAGTTTTAAATAAAAACTTAAAAGTAATGGACAGTACAGCTATAAGCCTAGCAAAAGAATCTCAAATACCCATATTAATTACTAACATAAATAGAAAAAATTCAATATTGGAATCAATTAAAGGTATAGGAAAATTTAGTAAAATTAGTTAAAAAGAGGAAATGGATATTAATACATTAAGACCAAGAATGGACAAAGCTATATCATATTTCGAAAAAGAACTATTATCTGTTAGAACTGCAAGAGCTTCGTCGACTATGTTGGATAATATAATGGTGGAAGCTTATGGCACTAAAACTCCAATTAATCAGCTTGGAAATATTAATGTTCCTGATCCTCAAACTTTAACTATTCAAGTTTGGGATGCCTCTCTTTTAAAAAATATTGAAAATTCAATAATTGAATCAAATTTAGGTATTAACCCTCAAACTGACGGT
>JGI26063J44948_1000015_pt1 | contig 36772 bp, 35 predicted proteins | sample MarorgKNORR_S2LV_4_FD_44948 | JGI IMG/M metagenome (IMG submission 44948) | reverse complement strand
TCATCGTAATTAACATCAGTGATCTCAGCATCAGCATGAAGTTGCTGTATTACTTGTAGACGAAAATCAGAGGAACCCTCAGGCATATACACCACTGCCTTGCATCCAAAATGTTTGGCAGACCAAGCCACAGCCCTTCCATGGTTACCGTCGGTTGCAGTGACAAAAGTCATCTTTTTAATGGCCTGGTGTTCTTTTTTTATAGTCTCGTAGGTCAGTGGAGTGTTATTAGAACCAAGCATTCTTTGAATTTCCAAAGCCATTGCATAGCTTGCACCCAANACCTTAAAAGCATTTAATCCTAGTCGCTGACTTTCATCTTTGACTAAAATTTCCTGGATGCCTAATTGATTGGAAAGGTTTTTTAGACTGACCAATGGGGTGGGTTTATAACCTGGGAGAGTTTTATGGAAATGATAAGCTTGGCTATTACTCTCAGCGTTAAGCTTAGACTCTGAACGAAAAGGATTAGAAATGCATTCTATTTGTTTACTCAATGTATTAACGATTAATCTTTGAACCGGTCTGCAAACAAACACAAAATCTCATACATAATCGTTGCTCCNACTAATGCTGTATTACCGGTTGGATCAAAAGGAGGAGCAACTTCAACTACATCCCCACCAACAAAATTAAGCCCCATCAAGCCTCTTAAGAATTGTTGTGCTTCAAGAGTCGTTATACCCCCGACTTCGGGTGTGCCCGTTCCTGGTGCATAGACCGGGTCAAGACCATCAACATCAAAAGAGAGGTAAACTGGCCCATCACCAACAACTTGTCTAGCCTCTTCTATTACTTTTTTTACACCCATGTCATTAAATTCTTCAATAAAAACCACTCGCATTCCTGATGACAAGGAGAAATCAATGCCGTCTAGAAAATTTTGAGCTCCCCTTATACCTATTTGAATNGTTCTCTTAGGATCTAATAGACCGTCCTCAACAGCTAATCGAAAAGGAGAGCCATGATGAAACTTGNTGCCCCATATCTCGCCCCAGGTGTCAGTATGAGCATCAATATGAATCATGCCTATGGGGCCGTCTTTTGCTATACCACGAAAGATTGGATAAGTAATGGAGTGATCCCCGCCAGCACTGAGAGGTATTACGCCGGCTTTTTTGATTAAGCTGAAAAAATTGGTGATATCATCCACCACCGCTTGATGGTTAAATTGTTCTGAAAAGATGACATCGCCCACATCAGCAATACTTGCCTGCTCAAAGGGGTTGACTCTGGTGACATGATGATAACCTCTCATAAAGCTCGATTGATTTCTCATCTCACGAGGCCCATGTCTAGCGCCTGCTCGATTGGTTACTCCCCCATCATAAGGAACCCCAACTAAAGCAATATTTAATTCATCCAAGGATGTGGCTATTGGGCTTCTCATAAAGCTAGGTATACCTGTGTATCGTGGTTCAGAACTAGCTTGATACTCTTGACCGGTAACCGGTGATTTACTTTTCTTATTTTTACTCATTGGTTTTTTTAATTTACGACATTAACATATCATTAATTGTTATTGGATTGGAGGAGATTCTCTATTGAAATTAAAAACGTTAGATCTTCACGGTATAAAACATAGTGATGTTGACTTAAAAGTGGAAAACTTTGTTTTGCTCAACCAAGATCAAATACCTCTAGAAATAGTTTGTGGAAATAGTCAGAGGATGATTGATTTGGTTACTTCAACTTTAGACAGAATTGAATGTGAGGATTTTAATCAGGTTCAGTTCGGGACGATCATCGTTAGAAAACTTTAAGCCTTTAATTGTATTTATTAATTGATCTGAAGACTTTCTTGGTATTGAGCTCTTTGCCTGATAAATGATATTTTATAGATTTCCTAGTAATCCCCTTAGCAGCTTTTAAAACCTTAGAGGTTGAGTAATCCCCTCTCTCTATTGNTTTAATAATTGAGCCTTTGATAAAAGAATGATGAGGGTTTTTTGTGTTAGAACGTATAAAACCCTCCTCAACAACAAACCGATAAACTTGCTCAGTATCTATGTCATTAGAAGACATGGCTTCTGTTTGAAAGTTAATGGCATAGCCTATTTGACTCAGTAGGTTTATTTCAAAGGTTCTTAGCACTGCTTCACTGCAATCAACATCACTTAGCTTATCGATGGTTAAAGCGTAGCAATCAAAAAGTTCCGGGTAAGGGTCAGTTGTGGTTAAAAGAGAGAGAATCAGCTCATTTAAATAAAAAGCTGACATTAACTGTTTATTCGGCAAAGTTGTTTTTTGTTTTATATTTATATCAATACTTCTCAACGTCTTTAATTGAGACCGACCTGACCATGAAACCAAAATTGGCGCAAACGGTTGCAAAAATGACTTAAACTTAGACTTAGGTCTTTTCGATCCTTTTGCTATCAGATCAACACGCCCATAATGACGAGAAAATAGATTAATAATTTGGCTACTCTCTGAGAAGGGGCGTTGGTGCATTAGGTAGGCAGGTTCGTTCTCAATGATTTGATTAGACATCATGCCCTTAGGGATTTACCTTTTTTAATTGATCTTACTTGAGTGCTTAGAAAAACTTTCTTGTTAAGAAGATTTTCTATTTCTAAGCGTGCTTCCGTAGCAATTACCTTTAGCAATTTACCGGCTTTACCTATGATAATTTTTTTATGGGCAGGTTTTTGCGTTTTAATCATTAGGTCAATCATTACAATCTTTTTCTTATCATCAAAATGATCCAATTGACACTCAACACTATAAGGTAATTCATCTCTTAGATGATGCATTAATCGTTCACGCATGATCTCCGTTATACGAAAATCTGTGTCCTTATCAGTAATCATGCCTTCTTTATATTTAGGTGTTTGAATCGGTAAGTGTCTTTCAATAACTGTGGTAAGGCGAGAAAGATTTTTATTATAAAGAGCTGACACAGGAACTGTTTCAATAATCTGACTGTTATTTGAATGATCTTTTAGAAAATCAAGGATGCTGTTTTTATTTTTAAATCGATCCACCTTATTGACCGTTAATATTGCATTGGAGTTGATTTCCTTGAGGTGTTCAAGGATGTAGTCATCAGCTCTTTTCCAGATATTTGCTTCGACCACCATTAACACTAGATCTGCCTGNGACAAAGCATTCACAGCCTCTCTATTGAGTGCTTTTGAATTATATTTCATTTGTCTTTCAGACAACAACCCTGGAGTATCAATAAAAACGATTTGTGATTCTCTATTATGCAAAATGCCCAAAATGTTTAATTGTGTGGTTTGAGGTTTTGAAGTTACTATTGAGACTTTCTCACCCACCAGTGCATTAACTAGAGTTGATTTGCCAACATTTGGTCTTCCAAGAACAGCAACATAACCACTTTTATTAACCTTCTTAGTCATTGATGAGTTTTTTCAAGGCCTTAGAAGCAGCCTTTTGTTCTGCGGTCTTAATGTTTTTAGCAGTTGCTGTGGTAATAATATTGCCATTGTCAACAACACACTCAATGAAAAACTCTTGGTCGTGTTTATCACCAGTGGTCTCTATTAATTGATATTGGGGTAAATCTTTTTGCTGTTGTTGTAACAATTCTTGTAATTGACTTTTACTATCTTTGTAGTCTGATTCAGGGTCAATTGCATTAATGTTGTCTTTGAATATTTTGAGAATGATGGTTTCAACTGAATGATAACCTCCGTCAATAAAGATAGCGCCCAAGATAGCTTCCAAGGTGTTGGCTAGAATTGAATCCCTTTGGCTTCCTCCTGAAGTCATTTCCCCTGGCCCTAATATTAAATGTTCATTAATGAGTAATTGACTGGCCACCAGTGATAAAGATTTTTCGTTAACTATTGAAGCACGCATGCGGCTTAAATTACCTTCATCCATTAATGAGTATCCTTGATATAATGTATCGCTCAAGATCAAATCTAGGACGGCATCGCCTAAAAATTCTAATCGTTCATTATTGTCTTTAGAGTGGCTTCTGTGGGTCAAAGCCANGTCCAATAATGAATTATCGTTGAAATCATAGCCAAGAGTACTCTTGCACCATTGTTGTTTTGATTGTCTATCCAAAATACTGGGGTAGATTAATCAATCTTATCACCAACTCTATTCCATTCAGGGAAGGAACTAAAATCCCAGTTAAACCATATTCTAGTGGCTGCACCCACAATGTGGTCTCTGGGAACTAAACCAGGGCAATCAAATCTACTATCTGTGCTGTTATCACGATTATCACCCATAAAAAAGAAATGCCCTTCAGGTACAGTAAAGGTCCCTTCTCTTCCTCTTCTAGAAGGAATAAGTAATAGGCTGTGGTCTCTATCATCTAATGTTTCTAGATAGACGTGGGANCCATATTGTTTGGGGTTTTTATAAACTGATTCATACTTACTTTTTACTGATGCCCCATTGACTGTTAACTGTTTGTTTTTATAAATAATCTCATCACCCGGCAAACCAATTAAACGCTTAATGTATTTAATGGAAGTATCGCAAGGGAAATCAAACACCACCACATCTCCTCTTACAGGTTCATTGATGGCAAGAATTGATTTNCCTAACACCGGTAGTCTTAAGTCATAGGCAAATTTTTTAACGATAATAAAATCTCCTTTTACCAGGGTTGGCATCATTGAGCCTGAGGGAATTCTAAAAGGTTCATAAATGAATGATCTAAATATAAATATAAGTAACAAGATCGGAAACAAGGCTTCTGAAATTTCTACAATACTTGAAGTGTTTTTCAAGTAGAAACGCCCCACCACCCAAATTAACCCCAAAATTAGGATGATAAAAAATAAAATTGTCTGAAAATCAAATGTCATGCCACCATTATAAATTGATTAATAAGATAAATAAGAACCTTTTGTGAATAAATTATGAATCTCTGGGACTGTCTTTTTTCATAATCGACAAAAAAGCCTCTTGTGGGATCTCAACGGAACCAAATTGCTTCATTCGTTTCTTTCCTGCTTTTTGTTTCTTAAGTAATTTCATTTTTCTGGTTACATCACCACCATAAAGTTTGGCTGTTACATTTTTTCTAAACGCTTTGACATTACCTCTTGCAATTATTTTTGCCCCGATTGCTGCTTGCAGGGNCACTTCAAACATTTGCCTAGGAATAATCTTGGTTAGTTTTTCTATAATTTTCCGACCTCTTTGGGTAGCATTTTCACGATGAATAATTATAGAGAATGCATCAACTATCTCACGATTAACTAGAATATCTAAACGCACAAGTTGATCGGCCTGAAATCTCAAAAAGGTGTAATCAAAGGATGCATAACCTTTAGATATGGATTTGAGTTGATCAAAAAAATCAAGCACGACTTCTGCTAGTGGTAATTCATAATCTAAAACTACTTGTCGACCCAAATATTGTAATTTCTTTTGAATACCTCTTCTTGATTCACACAGTTGAATAACATTACCGACAAACTCTGGAGGTAAAAGAATGGTAGCCGCGACAATTGGTTCACGTATTTCTCTAACGCTATTCATTAATGGCAATGAATCTGGGTTATCAATCTGTATCACGTCGCCGTTAGTTTTTTCCACTTCATAAACCACAGTTGGTGAGGTGGTAACTAGGTCTAGATCGTATTCACGTTCTAATCTTTCTTGCACAATCTCCATGTGCAACATTCCTAGAAACCCACATCTAAAACCAATACCAAGAGCTGACGATGACTCGGGTTCAAAATGCAACGATGCATCATTTAGTTTCAGTTTATCTAAAGCTTCTCTAAAAGCTTCCAGGTCTTCAGAAACAGAAGGGTAAAGGCCTGCAAACACTCTGGGTTGTATGGTTTTAAAATCAGGCAATGGCTTGAGGGAAGGATTTTTTGCTTGAGTTATGGTGTCGCCTACAGGCGCTCCATAAATGTCTTTGATGGCAGCGACCAAGAATCCCACATCTCCAGCTACAAGTGATTGTTTATTCTTGATTTTAGGTGTGTAAACGCCCAGCTCATTAACCGTGTATTCTTGGCCAGTGGATATAACTTTGATTTTATCCCCTTCAGAGATTACTCCATTCATAATTCTTAATAAGGACACAACGCCAAGGTATCTATCAAACCAGGAGTCTATAATTAAACCCTGTAAGTTCTCATCATCGTTAGACTCAGGTGGAGGTATTGTGGAAACAATTCTTTCCATTAAATAATCAACACCTTCTCCAGTTTTTGCACTAATTAAAATAGGATCATTGACCTCAATTCCTATAATATCTTGAATATCTTTTATAACTTTATCGGGATCAGCAGCAGGTAAATCAATCTTATTAATCACGGGAATAATCTCAAGACCTTGCTCAATTGCACTATAACAGTTGGCAACGGTTTGAGCCTCTACGCCTTGAGATGCATCAACAACCAATAAAGCGCCCTCGCAAGCAGCTAAAGATCTTGAAACTTCATATGAAAAATCAACATGACCAGGAGTATCTATCAAATTGAAAACATAGTTTTCACCATTCTCAGCCTTATAATCTAAACAAACGCTTTGTGCTTTTATTGTGATACCACGTTCCTTTTCAAGTTCCATCGTATCCAGTACCTGCTCAGTCATTTCTCTTGCATCAAGACCGCCGCATAATTGAATTAATCGATCTGCAAGAGTGGATTTCCCATGATCAATATGGGCTATAATTGAGAAATTACGTATATTTTTCATTTGATCTGATAGCCTCGATCGTTTCCTAAAATATTTAAAATAATTCTTTGAATTCCTGGATCTTGAATTTTCTTAGGCTCTGCAAAAAATTCAATTAAAAGAGGGTCTTGTAATTCTAATAAACGAAGAAATGCGTTTTTATTTTCCTTGTCTGCTTCAAGATATCTTTCATTAAAGTAGGAGAGGAGAAGAAAGTCTAACTCTTTTGTACCTCTTCTACATCGCCATTTAATTTTGGACAATTCAAGATTACTCTCAGTCATTCAAATCCTGAGTTGCAATCATTTTCTTAATTTCGGCAATTGCTTGGCCAGGGTTCAAGTCTTTAGGACAAGCAAGTGAACAATTCATGATGGTATGGCATTTATAAAGTTTAGAAGAATCATTAAGCTCCTTTAAGCGTTCCTCTTTGGCCTCATCCCGACTATCTTGTAGCCACCTATAGGAGGCGAGTAGAGCTGCAGGTCCAAGATATTTATCACCATTCCACCAATAACTAGGACAAGCTGTTGAACAACATGCACATAGAATACAAGCAGATGGTTTATCAATTTTTTCTTGATCTTCTTTAGTTTGGAGACGTTCAGTTCCTTCGGGTGCTTCTGAAGTAGTTTTTAACCAAGGTTCAACTGAAGCATACCCTTTATAAAATTCGGTTAAATCAACCACCAGATCTTTGACCACATTCATATGCGGGAGTGGATAAATCTTTATATCACCCTTCAAATCCTTGATCGGTAGAGTACAAGCCAGAGTGTTGACACCATTTATGTTATGAGAACACGATCCGCATATCCCTTCTCTACAGGATCGTCTAAAAGAAAGAGACGGATCACAATCTGCTTTTATTTTAATAAGTGCATCAAGCACCATGGGGCCGCATTGGTCTAAGTCTAGTTCGTAGGTCTCTACTCTTGGATTAGCATCATCATTAGGGTCATAACGATAAACTAAAAACTTCCTAGTATTTTTGACATTTTCTTCTGCCTTAAAGATATTACCCTTAATGACTTTTGAGTTTTTAGGTAAGGTAAATTCTGCCATTTGCTGATCCTCCTAGTAGACTCTAGCCTTTAGTGGTATTGATTCAACCTCATTGGTCTTAGTATCAAGCTGAACTGGTTGAGAGTCAATACGAGTTTGATTGTTTGAATCTAACCAACCCAAACTGTGTTTAAGCCATTTCTGATCATCACGCTCAGGGTAATCATCACGTGCGTGTGCACCTCTACTTTCTTGTCTAACCAAAGCACATTGCATAGTTATAATAGCCTGACCAAGAAGATTTTCTAATTCCAATGTTTCAATGAGGTCTGTATTCCATATTAGTCCTTTGTCTGTAACTGATACATCCTTAAATGAATCCAAGCAAGCTGACAATTTCTCCACTCCTNCACTAAGGAGTTTCTCATTTCTAAAGACTGAAGCATGCTGTTGCATGATCTGTTGCATCTCGATTCTTATTTCAGCTGTTGCTAGAGAACCTTTTGCGTATCTAATGGAATTAAATTTATCTAAAGCCTTATCAATCTCATTTTGAGGTAAGGGTTTAGTACCATTGGTTTTATCGACCGTTTTTGCACATTGCTCAGCAGCTTCTTTTCCAAAAACAACCAAATCTAACAGTGAATTGGACCCTAATCGATTGGCTCCGTGTACTGATACAGAAGCACCTTCACCAACAGCCATTAACCCTTGAACCACTTCCATCTCGCCTTGTTGATTTTTAGTTACCACCTCTGTGTGAATATTTGTAGGGATCCCACCCATGTTGTAGTGAACGGTTGGAATTATAGGAATGGGTTCCTTGGTCACATCCACATCGGCAAAAATTCTAGCTGTTTCTGCAATACCGGGTAACCTTTCTTCTATCACCTGAGGATCCAGATGTTGTAAATTAAGATCCATTCTATCTTTATTCACGCCAACACCTCTCCCTTCAAGGATTTCAAGTGTTATCGACCGACTCACCACATCTCGAGATGCTAAATCCTTTGCACTTGGAGCGTATCTCTCCATAAACCTTTCGCCTTCAGAGTTTGTTAAAAATCCACCTTCACCCCTCGCTCCTTCAGTGATTAAACAACCTATTCCATAGATACCGGTGGGATGAAACTGAACAAACTCCATATCTTGAAGTGGTAATCCTGCTCTTAATGCCATACCGGAACCATCCCCAGTGCATGTGTGAGCAGCGGTACATGAAAAATAGGTTCTACCATGACCGCCAGTGGCAAGAATAACTTTTTGTGCTTTAAACAGGTGTAAATCTCCTGTGGCCATTTCTAAAGCAATAACACCTCTGCATTGCCCCTCATCCATAATTAATTCAAGAGCAAAGAACTCAATAAAAAACTCAGCTTGGTTTTTGATTGATTGCTGATAAAGAGTATGCAACATTGCATGTCCAGTTCGATCAGCTGCAGCACAAGTCCTATGAGCAGTACCCTCTCCGAAATGGGTTGTCATACCTCCAAAAGCTCTTTGATATATCTTGCCATCTGTTGTCCTAGAAAAGGGGATGCCATACCTTTCTAACTCTAAAACTGCTGTTGGTGCCTGTTTACACATAAATGCTATGGCATCCTGGTCTCCTAGCCAGTCTGAGCCTTTCACAGTGTCATACATATGCCAGCGCCAATCATCATCACCCATATTACCAAGTGCTGCACTGATACCACCTTGAGCAGCAACCGTATGGCTTCTTGTTGGAAAGACTTTGGTAATACATGCTGCAGACAATCCGGCTTCAACCAGCCCTAAAGTTGCTCTTAGACCAGCACCTCCTGCTCCAACAACAACAACATCATGTTGATGTTCTATTAATTTATACTGACTATTCATAAAACTTTATTTCCTTGATAGATCTAACTTTCAAAAACTATAAAAAACATTGAAATGAGAGTCGTTAAAACAACACAAATCCTAAAGAATCTTAAAATATACAAAAGAATTAATTGTGATCTGTTCTCAGAAACATAGTCCTCAATAATAACTTGAACACCTAGTTCAGCATGGTAAATCATATAAAGAGAAGTCAAAACAATAATCAATGCATTAAGTGGATCTCTTGCCCATGTTTGTACTTCAATAAAATCAAAGCTATTTAAAACAAAAAGCAATTGGTAAAGAAACCAAAAGGTTAATATAAATAATATAACTGCTGTCTCTCTTTGACTTCGCCAATGGCCTCGAGCATGCTCAAATCCTGAAAGGCATAATAAATTAAGAAATCTATTTACTATATTCATTTTAAAAAGAGTACTTAGTTAATAAAAAAAACCAGAAACATAGAGTTAAAACCAAGGTTAAAACAACAACTATGAAACCAGAGTAGTTCACTTGATGAGTCTCAAACCCTTTACCAAAATCCCAAGCAAGATGNCTAAGACCATTTAGTGAGTGATAAAAAAATGAAAAAGAAACAACAACCCAATAGACTAATGCTGGCCAATTTGAAGACAAACCTGAAATAAGAGAATAAGAATTTTCACCGATAGCTATTGAGGCTAACCAGATCGAGAAGTCTATGGCAGCCAAGAAAAGTAAAGCGCCTGAAAATCTATGAAGAATAGATAATGTATTTGTAATCTGCCATTTATAAATGCTCAGATGCGGTGATAAAGGTTGATTATTTTTAGCCATATTTTAGTATGTTTAACTGGATCAATTATACTTAAAGAAGATCATTCAAGCATTGATTTTAACATTCAATTTAATTCATCAATAGGATTTATGGATAAACTAGAACATCTATCGGTAATAAAAGTCTCCGGAGAAGACGCTGATGAATTTCTTCAAGGTCAAATGACTCAAAGCACAGAAGCAATAAATAATGACCGATTGCACCTCACTTCATTTTGTAACCCACAAGGAAGGGTGCTTGCAACTGCATTAATTCAATCTTGGAATGAGGCTTATTATCTCATTCTAAGCTCAGATCTAATTGATGATCTAATCACATGCTTAAATCGATACATCCTTCGATCTAAGGTTTACCTAAACAAGGAAGAAATAAATATTTTTGGAATAAATGTAAGTGAAAAAAACAATTCTGATCAATCATTCATTCAATCCAAGAATCAATCTCTAAGATCACTAGCTAATGATGACAGCAGATTGATTCTTTTATCTTATAATGATGAGGAAGAACAATTTCAGACAATTAGTAAAGAAGATTGGATCATCCAAGATATCAAAACTGGATTACCACTGATTAATAAGATCAATACAATCAAATATATTCCACAAATGTTAAATCTAGATGATTTAAATGCAGTTAGTTTCACTAAGGGTTGTTATACAGGTCAGGAGGTTGTGGCCAGAGTCCAACATAGAGGAAAAATAAAGCAGAGGATGTATCAAATAGAAATTGAAACTGATGATTTTGTTTCTCCCCAAGTTGAAGTGAGAAATATTGATAAAAAAGTAGGTTCTGTTGTTATTTCAGCTAGAAGTAATAATATTTGTCATGCATTAGCAGTCATTAATATTGATTATGCTGATAAAAATTTATCAATAAATGGATGTAAAGTTACTCTCAATTAGCTTGTTTAATATCATTTCTAATTCACTACTTTATTCATTTCATCAGCACTAAGGTTGTGAATATAATTGATTAAAATCATTTCCTTTAAGCTTTCAATGGCAACGGCACTCCGATGTCTTGGTCGATGTTAAAGCCTCCAACCGGTTTTCTTTCTAATACGAATTGACTTTGGAGTAACTTCTACCAGTTCGTCTTCTTCAATAAACTCAAGTGCTTGCTCCAGTGTGTGTTTTATGTGTGGAACCAAGATAAGATTTTCATCGGTACCAGCAGCTCTGATATTATTAAGTTGTTTTGCTTTTGTTGGATTGACCACAAGATCATTATTCCTCGAGTGAAGACCCACGACTTGCCCCTCATAAATATCCAAACCGTGCCCAACAAAAAGACTGCCTCTATTTTGTAAATTAAACAAAGAATAGGCCAATGTTTTTCCTGGGACCTTAGACACCATTACTCCATTTTGACGTTTAGCCAGATCGCCCATCTTAACTAGGCCATAGTGATCAAAGATACTGGTCATAATCCCTGTTCCGCTGGTTATTGTTAAAAAATGAGATCGAAATCCAATCATGCCTCTGGATGGGGCAATGAATTCGAGCTTTACTCTTCCATTACTATTCGGTTCTAAACTTTGTAAATCAGCCTTTCTCGGTCCCATCTCCTCCATGATTGAACCTTGATGTCTACTTTCTATATCAATCACTATTTGCTCAAAAGGTTCATGAATCTCTCCATTTACTTCTTTTTGTATCACTTCAGGTTTGGACACTCCTAATTCAAAACCTTCCCTTCTCATGGTTTCAATAAGAACCGATAAGTGCAATTCACCGCGTCCTGAAACAATAAATCTATCAGAGGATTCTCCGTCTTCTACCCTGAGTGCCACGTTATGTAATAATTCTTGATCCAGCCGCTCTTTAATTTTTCTTGAAGTAATAAATTTTCCCTCCAACCCGGCAACAGGAGAATCGTTAACTAGAAAAGTCATGCTCACAGTTGGCTCATCAACAGACAATGCTGGGAGAGCTTCAATATTTTCTGGATCGCAAATGGTATCGGATATGTTTAACTTATTGATTCCTGTAATACAAACAATGTCTCCTGCCTCTGCTAACTCCACTTCAACTCTTTTAAGTCCTTGATGACCCATAACTTGCAGAACTCTTTCTTTTCTCTTATTGCCTTCTCGGTCAATAACCACAATATTTGTGTTGGGCTTTAATTGACCACGAGTAATCCGCCCTATTCCAATGACACCAACATAGCTATTGCTGTCCAATGCACTAATTTGCATTTGCAATGGCCCATTAACATTCACGTCAGGTGGTTTGACTTTAGTGGTAATAATTTCTAGCAAAGAATCCATATTTTTATCTAGTTTCTCAGGATCTAGACCAGAAGTTCCTTGCAGTGCAGAAGTATAAATAACTGGGAAGTCCAACTGATCATCCGTTGCATCAAGTCGGTCAAATAAATCAAATACTTGATCTAAAACCCAAAATGGTCGAGCTTCTGGACGATCAACTTTATTGATAACAACAATAGGATTCAAGCCTTGCTCAAATGCCTTCTGAGTCACAAAGCGAGTTTGTGGCATAGGACCATCAACAGCATCAACAAGTAACAAAACTGAATCCACCATCGATAATACTCGTTCTACTTCTCCACCAAAATCTGCATGACCCGGTGTGTCAACGATATTGATTCGATAGTCATTCCAATTAATAGAGGTATTTTTTGCGAGTATGGTGATACCTCTCTCTTTCTCTTGGTCACTGGAGTCCATGACTCGTTCTTCAGAAAGNTTCTTTCGGTCNAACGTATTGGTTTGCTTCAACAACTTATCAACTAAAGTTGTCTTGCCATGATCAACATGGGCAATAATAGCAATATTTCTTAAATAATTTGTTTTCATAGTGATGAGTAAAAAAAAGGATTATACGAGAAACTCAGAAAACTGCTATTTAATAGGAAAATAATATGGTGTGCCTGAAGCGATTCAAACCACTGACTTCCTGGTTTTATTTAGTTTATTTTTTTAATTACTGAGCGTGTTCTTCTAATTCACCATCCAGAATCCAATGTTTAAAACTCATATAGCTCACACTAATTTAAATATTGAAAATAATTAAAAACCTTTTTCAATTTTATTCATTTGAATCCTCACAAATATACTTTCCACCCCAATTAAGGTATTTAGGCTGATGTAGAAAAATAATTTTTTTTGTATAATTCCGATTTTCTTGGTACGCCCAGTTAGATCTTGAGCTAAAAGTTTCTACATTGTTCCACCAAGTTTCTGGATCTTTATTATTATTTTTAGTCATTTCCTTATCTCTTTCTAACCAAGTTAAACCACCATTATACGAGCTCAGAATCATTGCCCATTGATTACATTCTCCAGATGAACTTATCCTTTCATGTAACCATCTATCATAAAGTAACATAGCTCTTATGGACCAATTAGGATTGTAAACATTAGTATTTTCAAGCTCTGGAAAAATCTTTATTATCCATGCGGCTGTGCCACCAGTAAATTGACTCAAGCCCTTTGCATATTTACTTTTGGCTAAATGATTCCAAGAGCTCTCTTGGTGTATTTGAGCTGCAAAGAGAGGAACAGGAGCATTCAAGCCCCATATTATTCTCGAATGCCTAATTAAATCTCTTTTATATTTCAGACTTTCTTTAGGTACTTCAGCAAGTATTGGTTTAGAAATAAAAAATAAGAAAATGAAGACTAAAAAGGATCTCATTAGAGTGCCATTGACATTCCCAGAATTGTTCCAAAAATTATAATTGCTCTCCTTATTGCAATTGAGGCTCTTATGATTGGATCTTGCTCAATTTTATCAATTATTCCTGGCCTCATATGTGGAAATAATAAGTAGTCAATCCAGTAACCCAAAATAGCTGCAAGTGTTACCAAGCTAGCTTTAAAAATGATTACAGGAATTTGTGCTGGACTAATAAGGAATACAGCAGTCAGAAGTATGATTGAGACGACAACAAAAATTGTTCTATTAATCATGGTATTGGTTAACTTTTATCTCTCATATGAGGAAAAAATAAGACGTCTCTAATTGAAGGGCTATTAGTGAAAAGCATAACCAATCGATCAATTCCAACTCCAAGACCTGAGGTTGGAGGCATTCCATACTCTAATGCCTCTATATAATCTTCATCATAAACCATAGCTTCATCATCTCCACTGTCCCTCTCCTTTACTTGAGCCTTAAAACGATCTGACTGATCATCAGGATCATTTAGTTCTTGAAAGCCATTTGCTAATTCTGTTCCAGCTATAAAAAACTCAAAACGATCAACAAGCCATGAGTCTTCATCATTGGCCCTTGATAAAGGTGAAACATCTTTTGGATAAGCAGTAATAAAAGTCGGCTCGATTAAATGATCTTCAACAGTTTTCTCAAATATTCCGAAGAGTAACTTTCCAGCGGTTGTATTTTTATCAGCTTTTATTTTAAGTTTTTTACAAATATTTAATAGGTAATCTTGATCTCTTAGCTTATTAGCATCCATATCAGGATTAAATTGTATTACTGATTCCTCCAGGGTCATGCGTTGATATGGACCAGACAAATCATATTCTTGATCCTGATATTTGATCATTGTTGAGCCATTTAGATCTTCAGCAATTTCTATAACCATTTCTTCTACGAGTTTCATAATATCCTCATAGGACGCGTAAGCTAGATAAAGCTCAAGCATGGTAAATTCAGGATTATGTTGAGTGGACACACCTTCATTCCTGAAGGATCTATTAATTTCATAAACTCTATCCATGCCGCCCACCACTAGTCGCTTTAAGTAAAGCTCTGGTGCAATCCTCAGATAAAAATCTCTGTCCAAAGTATTGTGATGAGTGACAAACGGTCTTGCGATAGCTCCGCCAGCTATAGGGTGCATCATAGGTGTTTCAACTTCTAGGATATCTTGTTTATTGAGATAGCTCCTGATGGTGGTAATAATTTTTGATCGATTCTCAAAAACAGCCCTACTCTCATCTGACATAATCAGATCTAGATATCTTTTACGATATCTGGTTTCAGTGTCAGTTAGTCCATGATATTTTTCAGGCAAAGGTCTTAAAGATTTAGTCAGTAATTCTATTTCTTGAACATTAATTGTTAACTCTTCAGTTTTGGTTCTAAATAACGTTCCCTTAACTCCAAATATATCGCCAACATCAGCTGTCTTAAATTGATCATAAAGTTCTTTAGATAAATTTTTTGAATTAAGGAAAATTTGAATTGAACCGGTTCCGTCTTTGATTTTAGAAAAACTAGATTTACCCATTACCCGTTTAGCCATCATCCTGCCGGCAATAGCAACCTCTTTGTTGAGCTTTTCCAGTTCCTCTTTAGTGGATGTTTTGAATTCATCATTTAATTCTTTGGAATAACTAGTAATGGCAATGGATTTTGGGAAATTAAATCCTGATTCTCTAAGGGCAGTTAGCTTGTTACGCCTTTCCTCAATTAATTTATTCTGATCTTCTTTTTTATCTGTCATTAGATCCCTTAAGTTAGATGCCTTCCTTAAGACTCGCTTCTAGAAATTTATTAATATTACCGTCCAGTATAGCTTCTGGATTACTGGATTCAATTTGCGTTCTTAGATCTTTGACTCTTGATTTATCTAAAACATAAGATCTTATTTGACTTCCCCAGCCAATATCAGCTTTAGTGTCTTCGACAGCCTGAGCTTTATCCATTCTTTTCTGATGCTCAAGTTCAAAAAGACGAGCTCTCATTTGTTTCATGGCTGTGGCTTTATTCTTATGTTGGGATCGATCGTTTTGACACTGCACGACTGTCCCACTTGGAAGGTGGGTAATTCTTACAGCAGATTCGGTGGTATTAACGTGTTGGCCTCCGGCTCCACTCGCACGATAGACATCGATCCTCAAGTCACTTGGATCCAAATCAATTTCAAAATTATCTTCAATTTCTGGAGAAACAAACACTGCTGCAAATGAAGTGTGCCTTCGATTGCCTGAATCAAAAGGTGATTTCCTAACCAAACGATGAACACCTGATTCTGTTCTCAACCATCCAAAGGCAAAATTACCAGAAATATGAATTGTTGCGCTTTTTATTCCAGCTACTTCACCGGCTGAAGTTTCTATGAGTTCAGCTTTAAAATCATTTGACTCGCACCACCTAAGATACATTCTCAACAGCATGTTTGCCCAATCTTGAGCCTCAGTGCCGCCAGATCCTGCTTGTATATCTAAAAATGCATTGGAGGTATCCATTTCCCCTGAAAACATCCTCTGGATCTCCAACTGGCTAATCTCTGTGTTACAAAGTTGTAATTCTGTGCCCAGGTCACTTAACGTCTCATCGTCACTCTCATTGATGGCTAATTCCAATAGGACCTGTGCATCCTCAAGACGGTTTGTTATTGTTTGGAGTTGATTTAACGTTTTCTCTAATAACGCACGTTCTTGATTTAGTGTCTGGGAAAGTTCTCTGTCATCCCAGACCTCGGGATCATTGAGTGATTCTAAAACAGCATGTAAACGAGAGGTTTTATTCTCGTAGTCAAAGATACCCCCTGAGAGAGTTAAAGCGATCTATTAACTCGCTTAACAACGTTTTTATTTGCGTTTCATCCATACTAAATCCTTTACTCATTGGATATTATGTCATATGTTTTTCTCAAATCTATGAACTGCTGAATATAGTCATTGGCATTCTTAATAAAAATTTGCGTGCTTAAGTTCTCTAACGCAATGGCAATAACAATTTTATTAATAGGAATTTTCGTTAATTCCTCAAACATAAAAGCATAAGCGGATGATTGCATAAAATAATTATCAATCCAGTGTTCTTTTTTGGGTTTAGAACTGGTTTTAAAATCTATAACAGCTAATTCATTATCCCATTCTGCAACTAAATCGACTCGACCACCTACTCTCAAAACATCACTGTATAAAGGTGCTTCAATAGCTCTAACAACTCCAACTTTATTATCTAGAACACTAGATAACACTTCAAACATTTTATAGTTATTGGTTTTGGGCTCATCAAATAAAGTACTTTGGGAGAACAGTTCATTTTTTAAATAAAGTTCGGCTAATTTGTGCACCTTATTACCCCTTGAAGTGGCAGCTCTGGTAATCTGATCAGCTTTTTCTTCTCCTATACGTATTCGCCAAGCTTGAATATCATCTTTTGACAAGATACCGGTAACAGTAGTTACTGATGGGTATGACTTACCTTGAGGGGTTTGATAAAGCCTCTTCCCCTCCTCCGTTTTGGCTGAAAGTTCATCTAGTTTTACAAGATCATGAATAAAAGACATAAGTGTACGATGAGATATAATTTAAAATATAATTAATACAATAGTTGAATCATAGATGATTTTATATGAATGACACCAATAACTCATTAATTGAAGCCAGGGGCCCTAATAAAATTAAATTTAAAGGGATTTGGTATAGCGACAGCTTAATTATTTTTAATAATAAGGTTATCCAACCTTGGCATCATTCTGCAGCCAATGAATTGTGTATTGATGATTTCAATTTAGCCATAGAAAATAATTGTGAAGTGGTTTTACTGGGCACAGGAGAACAGCAGATTTTTCCTAATCATACGTTAATAACAAGCTTATTAAAGAAAGGAATTGGGGTTGAGGTTATGGACACTGTTAGTGCTTGTAGAACATATAATGTTCTTGCTGCAGAGTATAGAGACCCTATGACTATGTTAATCCTCTAATCTCTAGGTAATCTNGATATTATGAAATAAATGAGGAGTATGAAGGCTAATGATAATAAGAATTTAGTTAACATATAGAAATCAATAACTCATNATNAGGATAACGATAAAAATAAGGATGATTAAGTAACCAATTTTATCGATATATTTTACAATAGCGTCCATGCCTTTTTCACCGCCAATTTTTGCAGCATAAGACACGAGATAAAATCTAGCCCCTCTGGAGAGGGTTGCTGTGATTAAGAAAAGAAAAAAATTCATTTTCATGGCACCAGCCATGATCGTAAAAACTTTAAATGGAATAATAGTAAATCCAGCTATTAATATAACCGCTGATCCCCAGACGGAAAACCACTCTAAAGCTTGGTCATAATAACCTTGTAAATTTAATGTATTAATTATTCCCATTGCGTAGTCAATAGCAAACATACCAATAATAAAGCCTACGCAACCCCCTAAAATTGAGCTTATTGTGGTGATATTTGCATAGAAGAAAGCTTTATTTGGTTTGGCAAGCGTCATGGGGGCTAGAATAACATCAGGAGGTATAGGAATAATGAACCAGGCTTCCACAAAACTCCAAATAAATAAAAAATAGATGGCAGCAGGTTTCGCTGCTTGTCGAAGTATAAATTGAAGAGCTGTTGAAAAGATTTTTTTCATTACTTAAAGTTTATCTATCCAATCTTTTAAGTCATTAATTTGAGAGACGTTAGTCAAATTAGTGGTTAAAGGGGTAATTGAAATCTTGTTATTAGCAATGGCATTAAAATCCGTTTCCTGATTAGAGGCTTCTGGCAGTGGTGGTGGGCCTATCCAGTGAATCTCATCACCGTAAGCGTCGATGTTTCTGCTTGATGAATCTGGCATTAATCTTTTGCCTAATTCAGTAATCGCATAACCCTGCATTTCTTCTATAGGGACATCAGGAAAATTGATATTCAACACCGTTGATCTTAATGTCAATTCAGTTAAATGATCCCGAACAAGAATTTTTGAGGCTTCTATTGCAGCATTTAAATGTTTAGGTTTAAGACTGGTTGTTGATAAAGCTAAGCAGGGAATATCACTAAATCGACCACCCATTGCAGCACCAACTGTTCCAGAATATAAAACATCATCGCCTAAATTAGCCCCATGATTNATACCACTCACCAACAGATCAGGTTTTTCATCCAATACTTTAGTTAAAGCCAGAAAAACACAGTCTGCAGGAGTGCCATTAACATAATAGCCATTGTCTTGGTATTTTCTGATTCTGAGTGGATTCTTAAGCGTCAAAGAACTGCTTGAACCACTGTTATTATTTTCTGGGGCAACTATAGTGATGTTAGCAAATTCACTTAGAGATTCAGCTAAGCCAACAATGCCTNTTGAATAATAACCGTCATCATTACTGAGTAATATATTCATCCTAATTAAAGATTTTCTACAATATATGTCATCCGTTGCTGAACCTCATCGGAGAACCACACATCAGAAAAAGAGTTGGTCATTAAACTCAATTCTCTGTCAATTAAATCATTAAGTTCTGATTTGGCAGTTAATCGAGTAGAATTCATAGCATTTGTTGGCAGCTTGGTGAGATTATCTAACCATTCAAAAGCTCTATCTACAACTGCATCTTGGTCCACAACTTCATTAAGAAATCCAATATTCTCAGCCAATTCAAAACTCATTAATTTTCCCTGCATAGTTAGAATTGTGGCTTGATTCTCACCCACTAACCTTGCAAATCCTTTATGAATTATTATATTGACAGGTAATCCCACAAAGACTTCATTCATNCCAATCTTATAATCTCCTCTGGCTGCAATTCTATAATCACAGAAAGTGGTTAGAACAGCCCCACCAGCAGGACTATGTCCGGTAATGGCTGCCACAAATGGAATAGGGCTTTTGGATATTTTAGCCATTAACCCCCAGAAAGACTTAAAGAAACTATCTATGTCTTCGCGTGATAAATTTAATAGAGTTTTCACATCTAGTCCAGCAGAAAATATTCCTTCCATCCCACTTAAAATTAATGCTTTGGCTCCCAACTCTGTGTGCTCATCAATGGCTTGATGAATGCCAGTAACTAGTTCTGGATTTAAAGCATTAACAGGTTTTCTTGTCATTTGTATTTCAACAATCCCGTTGTTCTCATTGATTTTTATTAAACCGCTCATCTGTGATATTCCTTATGTTAAAAGCTATTTTGCAATCAGGTAAAACTCTTCACCTTCTTTGATCATCCCCATCTCAGTTCTGGCTTTTGCTTCTATGGCTTCTGTACCAGTTTTTAAATCAACTATTTCTTGCTGCAATTGATTGTTTCGGATTGTCATTTCTTTATTAGCTTCTGTCTGTATTTCAATCATTTCAGCTAATTCTACCTTTCTTTTATAACCGTCTTTTTTTATCCAAATATCAACTTGTAATAATAAGAAAAGAATGATCAGTACAATGGTTACCAATCTCATCTGTCTATAAATCTAGTATTGGGTTGAACGCTTTAACCCCAAGATAATTAGATTGTTCACCTAAAATAGATTCAATTCTCAACAATTGGTTGTATTTCTCTATTCTGTCTGATCGACATAAAGAACCGGTCTTAATTTGTGAAATGCTAGGGTTTAATGAAATATCAGCTATGGTGCTATCAGACGTTTCACCTGAACGATGCGAAATAATAGTTGTGTAATGATTTGCAACTGCAAGCTCAACTGCTGCAAATGTTTCTGTTAGTGTTCCAATTTGATTAGGCTTAATTAAAATGGAGTTGGCTACCTTTTTGGTAATGCCTTCCTTGAGTATAGCTTCGTTGGTAACAAATAAATCATCACCAACCAGCTGACATTTATTACCTAATCGCTTTGTGAGTTCTTTCCACCCCTCCCAATCATCCTCAGCCATACCATCTTCAATTGTAATAATGGGGTAATTAGCTACTAATTTTTCCAAATAATCGACGAATTCAACTGAATCAAAGGACTTGTTTTCAGATGAGAAATGGTACTTTTTCTCTCTATAAAATTCCGTGCTTGCTACATCTAAACCGAGATAAATATCAGAACCAGCATTAAAGCCAGCTTTATGAATAGCCTCAAGAATCGTCTCTAAGGCCGCATGATTATTTGGTAAATTAGGAGCAAATCCTCCCTCATCTCCTACTGCAGTATTCAATCCCTGTTGTTTTAGGACTGATTTTAATGCATGAAAAATCTCAACTCCTGCTTGCAATGCCTCACTGAACTTCTTAAATTGCACTGGCAGAATCATAAATTCTTGAATATCAATATTATTATCAGCGTGTTCACCGCCATTTAAAATATTCATCATTGGNACTGGAAAACTATAATTACCATTTGATAAATATTGAAATAGTTCTTGTTTATTATAAGCGGCGGCTGCATGTGCTGATGCTAATGAGACAGCTAGCAATGCATTAGCACCTAATCTAGACTTATTGTCAGTGCCATCTAGTTCAATCATGATGTTATCGATGGTCGCCTGTTCTGTAACCATTTGACCTAAGAGAGCATCTTGAATTTCAGTATTGATATTAGTCACTGCCTTGTGAACGCTTTTGCCTAGATATTCTGATTGATTACCGTCTCTTAACTCCACGGCTTCNTTAGAGCCAGTAGAGGCTCCTGAAGGCACTGAAGCTCTGCCCATACTTCCACTCTCTAGTTCAACCACAGCTTCAACAGTTGGGTTACCTCTTGAATCTAATATTTGAATGGCTCTAATTGAACTAATCTTTCCCATAACTATTGTTACCTAATTATTGATTCGGGTTAGTTTTTATCAAATCATCAATGACTCTTAACTGTTCTAATAAAGGCTTCAGTTCATTAAGCGGTAAAGAATTTGGTCCATCACTAAGCGCATTGTCTGGGTCTGGGTGTGTCTCAATAAATATTCCAGCAATACCAACCGCAGTTGCTGCTCTGGATAAGGGTTGAATATATTCTCTTTGGCCATCTGATGCATTGCCTTTACCACCTGGCAATTGCAATGAATGAGTTGCATCAAAAATAACTGGGCATTTGGTTTCTTTCATGATCACTAAAGATCGCATATCAGAGACCAAATTATTGTATCCAAAGCTATACCCTCTCTCACACACTAATATATTATTATTCCCTTGAGATTTAGCTTTCTTAACCACATTCTCCATGTCCCAAGGAGATAGAAATTGACCTTTTTTTATATTAACTGGTTTGTTTTGAGCAGCTACTTTCAATATAAAATTAGTTTGTCGACACAAAAAAGCTGGGGTTTGAAGAACATCAACAACTGATGACACTTCATCCAGTGGAGTGTCTTCATGAACATCAGTTAATACAGGAACATTTATTTTGTCTTTTACACTTTGGAGTATTCTCAATCCATCTTCTATACCTGGACCTCTATAACTGTGAAGCGATGTTCTATTCGCTTTATCGAAAGATGACTTAAAAATATAAGGTATATTATATTCATTTGTTATTTCTTTGACGGTACCCGCAACTTCTTGAGCTAATGTTTCTGACTCTATAACACAAGGACCAGCGATTAAAATGAGTGGGGCATCATTTGATACTTCTAAATTTTCAATCTTGACTGTCATACAAACCTTACTTCTTTTTTGAATATTCTACAGCAGCTTTAATAAAAGATTGAAATAAAGGATGCCCTCTAAGCGGTGAAGAAGTAAATTCAGGATGAAATTGGCAACCAATAAACCATGGGTGATCTTTGATTTCAATCATTTCTGCTAACCCATCTTTAGAGAAACCTGAGAAAGTTAACTGATGCTCTTCCAGTTGATTTCGATAGTTACTATTAAACTCATAACGATGACGATGTCGTTCAAAAACTGAATCGTTACCATATATTACTCTGGCATTCGTGCCTTCTTGCAGAAGACATTCTTGTGCCCCTAATCTCATGGTGCCACCAAGTTCAGAATTCTCATCTCTATTTTGTAGCGACCCATCACTGTTTTGCCACTCAGTAATTAATGCAATCACTGGGGCTGAGGTTTTCAAGTTAAATTCTGTGCTGTTGGCATCATTTAAACCCAACACGTTCCTAGAATACTCTATTACAGCTGCTTGCATCCCAAGACAAATCCCTAAAAAAGGAACCTTACTCAATCTTGCATATTCTATTGATTGGATCATTCCTTCAATGCCACGGTCACCAAACCCTCCTGGTATTAAAATAGCATCGAGCTGAGCTAATTCATTTATGCCTTTTGCTTGTATTNCTTCTGACTCCACATAAATAATTTCTATATTCGCATTGACATGAAAGCCAGCATGCCTAATAGCTTCGCTGAGTGATATGTATGAGTCTTTAAAATCCACATACTTACCAATCATTCCAATTTTAACTGTGGTTTTACTATTGGCTTTTGCATCTAAAATCTTTTGCCACTCAGATAAGTCTGCTTCTGGTGCTTCCAGTTTTAATTTTTCAATAATAATTTGATCTAGGCCTTGTTCTTTAAGGATTAGTGGAATTTGATAAATATCATCAGCATCATGTGCGGAAATTACCGCCTTTTTAGCGACGTTAGTAAAAAGAGCAATTTTATCAAAATGCTCCGCAGGCAAAGGTAATTCAGAGCGACAAACTAATGCATCAGGCTGTATCCCAATAGCTCTTAATTCTCTAACTGAATGTTGTGTTGGTTTTGTTTTAATTTCTGCAGAAGCTCTAATGTATGGCACTAATGTCAAATGGACATAAGCAACCTCATAACTATCTTTTTCAATACCCATCTGACGAATAGCTTCGATAAAGGGTAAAGATTCAATGTCACCCACTGTTCCACCTATCTCGATTATGGTCACCTCAAAACCTTTAGAGCCACTCCAGATGAACTCTTTAATCTGATCTGTGACATGAGGAATTACTTGAACCGTTGCGCCAAGATAATCACCTCTTCTTTCTTTGGCTATAACAGTTTCATAGACTTTACCTGCAGTAAAATTACTGTTTATACTTGTGGTCGTATTTACATATCTCTCATAGTGACCTAAATCAAGGTCAGTTTCAGTTCCATCTTCTGTAACAAAAACCTCTCCATGTTGATATGGGCTCATGGTTCCTGGGTCAACATTGAGATAAGGATCTAATTTCATCATGCCAACTTTCAGTCCTCTGGCTTCAAGAATTGCGCCCAAAGACGCCGATGTAACGCCTTTTCCAAGAGCTGAAACAACACCGCCAGTTACAAAAATAAAATTAGACATACCCGGTCTGATTACCTTTCCTATTTTATAAATAATTTATTGGGAGTTTCTACAAAACTTCGGGAAATGTAAACACTGTGACCCCGGTATTTCAAACTATCAGATAATGACTTTTTGAACAATCAAGAATTATGAATGACATCCATCTTTTTATCCCAAGTGACTAAAAATCCGTCTTCATTATTACTTGCTTTATAATCTTGGTTAAACCACAAATCCCCAACAGATATGAGCTCCTGATCAACATATATTAANGGTATCTTGTCTCTCACCCATGGAAGCACATTATTTTCTTGAAAAAGATTCTTTAAGGATTTAGTAATTTTATGGCCAGACGGTTTAATTTCCTCACCACCTTTGCGATACTTGATGGCTAAGCTCTTTGGACATTTATCAAGTGAGATTCCATCACCGGTTAGAAATCTCGCCTGAATACTGCCTAGATTCTCCCCTAAGTTAATTGTTTTTTTTATGTCCCATGAAATCTCAGCCAATAAATTATTAGGAGAATTTAATGATGAATTTAAAAAATATAACCTATGCTTATACCGTCTAATACTATAATCATTCCAAGTCATTGAAGGGCTTTCAGATTTACTATGCATTAGTGTCTTAATCCCTTCATTCAACACCTGCATACTGGGAACACCCATGTTATTTTTATTGATCATAAATCTAAAAATATTGACGATTCTAGGATAAGACTTTCCTGACAGAGTCCCAACATCAAGATGACTATAGTTCTTGAGCTTACCTATATCCTCTATGGCAAATTCATTAAGTAATGACTGATTTTGTTCGGCAATAACAGCGAGCCTAGAAACTTTTTTCTCTACAGAAGGCCATCGTTTCTTAATTAAGGGAATAATATCTTTTCTTAAATAATTTCTGTCATAACTGGAATCATTGTTGCTGGAATCACAGATCCATTTAAGGTTTTTTAAGCGGGCATATTCTTCAATCTTATCTCTACTAACATTTAGCATTGGTCTATATAAAAATCCCTTACCAAATTTAGTTTTTCTCCTAATAGCTCTTAAGCCACCTATACCTGTCCCCCTAAAGATTCGATAAAGAAGAGTTTCCATTTGATCGTCTTGATGATGCCCTGTCAGTAAATACTCATTATCTTGAATAATTTCTCTGAATGATTGGTATCTAAGTGNCCTAGCGTCAGCTTCAAGACCTTTGCCTTGTCTTTTAGGCTTAACCGATGCATTAATTAATGGTAGATCATATTTCTCACAAACTTTGCTGGAAAATTGAGCCCAATCATCTGAGTATTCATTAAGATTATGGTTAATATGTATGACTCTTAGTTGGTCTGATTCTTTTACTAAATTCATCAATAAATCTAATAAGACCATCGAGTCAACTCCTCCACTAAAGGCAAGTAAAAATTTTCTGCTGTCTAGTGAGTTGATCTCATTTGAGATAATGGCTTCAATATTTTGATTATCATCCATTGACTTTATATTTCATTAAATTCACCAATGGCTTTATATCTTTTTCTTCTTTCAAAGAGAAGGTCATCAACGTTTTTGTTCTGTAAATTATATAAATACTCCTCAAGGGTTTTTATAATTCTTTTAAATGTATCTTGTGGGTTCTTATGAAATCCACCTAAAGGCTCCTCTATAATAGAATCCACAAGACCTAATTTATTAAGTCGTTTAGATGATACGCCCATGGCTTCTGCTGCTGCTTCTGTTTCATCTGGGTTTCTCCAAAGAATTGTTGAGCATGCTTCAGGTGAGATCACTGAATAAATTGAATATTCAAGCATAATTAATACATCACCCATGCCGATTGCTAAAGCGCCTCCAGAGCCACCTTCTCCAGTCACTAAATTTATAACTGGAGTCTTCAAAGATGCTAGTGTAAATAAGTTTCTTGCAATAGCTTCACTCTGTCCTCTCTCTTCTGCTCCAATACCTGGAAAAGCTCCAGGGGTGTCAATAATAGTTATCAATGGTATTGAAAACTTTTCGGCTAACTTCATTAGTCGCAAAGCTTTTCTGTAACCTTCAGGTCTAGGCATACCAAAGTTTCTGAACATTTTCTCTTTGGTGTTTGTTCCCTTTTCTTGAGCAATAAACATTACAGAAGTATTTCCGAGCTTACCCAAGCCCCCAATAATAGAAGCATCATCAGAATACATCCTATCCCCATGCAACTCTTGAAAATCATTAACTATTGCATTAATGATCTCTTGTGATTTAGGTCTTAAAGGGTGCCTTGCTAATTGAACCACTTGCCATTCAGATAAGTCAGTAAATATTTTTTTTGTTAATTCTTTACATTTCATTTCTAGGCGTTGAATTTCCTCATCAATTTCTACAGATGCGTGTTCATTAGAAGCACTAAGCCTTAGCTCATCTATACGCCTTTCTAATTCAATAATTGGTTTTTCAAAATCTAAAAAGTCCATAAGAGTTTTTATCCACTATTCATCTAAATATTATTTAGATTATTCTATAACTAATGATAAAAAGCTAATTAGAGATAATTATTAGTGGCTAACAAATTGGAAGTTAGCAGATCCTAATTCAACCGTGAGTTCATCTCTTAATTCTCTTGTCGGGCTGACAGTCCACTCTTTGCCTAATTTTAGTTTGGTGTGATTGATATCAGTCTCGTAATTAAGTTGAATTTCACAGGTGCCTGGTGTGTGAGATTTAAGAATTTTCTTTAATTTAGATGGGTTAAATTCAGAATCACACTTAATCAGAAGCATTTTTGCTTTTTTCTTTACTATTGAATCTATGGTCACTGCGTCTTCGGCAACAAACTGCCAAAGGTCCGCAAAAGAATCAAATCTTAGTTTCCCTTTAAGGAATAACAATGAATTATTATTCAGCATTTCCCTGAAATAATCTTTCCTTTCACCAAAAATAATGCCCTCCATGACTGCTGTGCCATCATCTATTTTAAAAGTGTAATTATTACCCCTTCTTTTCAAAGTGGTAATTAAACCCGCTATTTGAATTAAAGACTCTTGCTGGGTATAACCATTTGCATTTTTTTGGGTCTCCATCATTTTCTTTAATGTTGCAATATTTGATTTAGTTAAATGCTTACAATCATCTCGATAGGGATCAAAAGGATGACCACTGAAATAAAAACCAAGACTAGAAAATTCCTCATCTAATAACTCATTTAATTTCCATTCTTTACATCTCTTTAATTCAGGTAAAGACTCTTCCTGATTACTTTCAGTGTAAAATAAGTTTGTTTGGCCTGTCTGCTGCTCTAAAGACACACGATTTGAATAACTTATTGCCATCTCAATTGAATCAGATAAGGTAGCCCTTGTTTCAGAAAAATCATCCAAAGAACCACTTTTTATTAGGGCTTCGATCGTTCTTTTCGAAATTTTTTCAGAAGATAAGCGAGAACAAAGATCAAAAATGCTGTGGTATTTACCGTTCACACGTCTCTCTTCACTAATAGCTTCTGAAATTGATTGACCCAAACCCTTAATTGCACCTAATCCGTAGCGAATCTGGTTCTCTTTCTCAACAAAAAACTCATAGCTTGAATGATTCACGCAAGGCCCTTTAATTTCTATTTTAAATGATTCACAGTCCTCCTTAAAACGGATTAACTTATCAGTATTATCAATATCTGCAGTCATAGAAGCTGCAAAGAATTCTGTTGTATGATGAGTTTTTAACCATGCCGTTTGATAGGCTATAGTTGCATATGAAACTGAATGTGCTTTATTAAAACCATACCCTGCAAATTTTTCTATAAAAGACCAAATATTTTTTGCAGCTCTTTCTTCAACTTTATTACTGATGCAACCTTTAACAAAACCATCCTTTTGTTCAGCCATAAGGTCATCATCTTTTTTACCCATTGCTTTTCTTAAGATATCCGCTCTACCTTGGGAAAAATTAGCTAACTTCTGAGCAATCTGCATAACTTGTTCCTGATAAACAATGCATCCATAGGTATCTTTGAGGATCGGCATTAACAAATCATGGGTATAAGGTATTAGATCTGGATTATTCTGTTTTCTCCTTTTAATAAAGGTATCAACAACTGATTCTTCTCCTTGTTTACTGGATAATGTACCTGGACGAAATAGTGCTACGAGAGCAATAATGTCATCAAATTTTTTAGGTTGCATTCTTTTGATTAAATCCCTCATTCCAGTTGATTCAAGTTGAAAAATACCAACGGTTCTTGCAGAAGATAATAATTTATATGTTTTTTTGTCATCTAAAGAAATATCTTTAATATTCAATGTTTTAGACGTATTTTTATTATTCTTTCTATCGTATGCATTAATGATATCTATGCTTTTTTGTATGACAGTTAGTGTTTTTAGGCCAAGGAAATCAAATTTTATTAAGCCTATTGATTCGGCATCATCCTTATCAAATTGAGTTACAGTTCCAACCTCGTCATCAACTTTATAGAGCGGCATAAAATTAGATAATTCTGAGGGTGCTATAATTACACCGCCTGCGTGTGTTCCAGCATTCCTAACTAGCCCTTCAAGCTTTAATGACAAATTAATTATTGACTCCACATCTTCATCATTTTTATATCTTTCTGATAATTCATCAGATTTTTTTAATGCTTTTGTAATTGTTATGCCAATATCAAAGGGGACTAGTTTAGCTACCTGATCAACCAACCCATATGGGTATCCAAGAATCCGGCCTACATCTCGAATGACGGCTTTAGCAGAAAGCGTTCCATACGTGATAATTTGGGAGACCATGTTATTGCCGTACTTATTTGAAACATAATCAATAACGGCATCTCGTCCGTTAACACAAAAGTCGATATCAAAATCTGGCATAGAAATTCTTTCAGGATTTAAAAATCGTTCAAAAATTAAGTCATGCTCTATGGGATCAATATCAGTAATGCCTAAACAATAAGCAACTAGTGAACCAGGTCCTGAGCCACGACCCGGTCCAACAGGTATATTTTGCTCTCTTGACCATTTAACAAAATCTGCAACTATCAAGAAGTAACCTGAGAAACCTGTTCCTTTAATTATTTCTAGCTCTTCAATTAGCCTCTTATCATAAACTTGCTTATCAATTGTTTGGTTTTTAGCTAAATTTAAAAGTCCCTCATTAGCTTCCATTGTCAAAAAATCATCAATGCTGTATTTATCAGGAGTAGAAAACTCAGGCAGAACATGGTCGGTATTATCAAAACTAAAGTTGCATTTTTTTGCTATTTTAATTGAGTTTATAAGAGCCTCTGGAAGATCTTCAAACAATGTTTTCATCTCTTCGCTCGTTTTAAAAAATTGTTGATTAGTGTAATCACGATGCCTACTTTGATCATCTAAGACTCTCCCTTGATCAATACATACTCTTGCTTCAAGAGATATATAATCATCTTTTGATAAGAATCTAGGGTTATTTGTTGCAACTAATGGAATGTTGTTTTCTGTAGAAATTGAAACCATCTTATCAATAAATTCTTCCTCTCTAGGCTGACCTATTCTCTGTATACCAATAAAGAAATTATTAGGAAATAGGTTTGTCATTGTATTAATCAGGTTTTTTAATTTTTGATTATCTTTTGTTCTAATTTGGTTTAGCACCCCATCCTGATATGCAGAGACAGCAATCAGACCATCGGAATTTCCTTCTAGCCAATTAATATCAATAAATGGCTCATTGCTTTTAAAACCATCGACATAAGATTTTGTTATTAGATAACAGAGATTTTTATATCCTGTCTGATTTTCACATAATAAAATGAGCTTGGAACAGTCAGTTTCATTATTTATTTTTATTGAAATTAGTGAACCAATAATTAATTTAATGCCTTGTTTTTGAGATGCTTTATAAGCCTTAAAAGCTGAAAACAAATTATTATGATCAGTAACACCAACCGCTGGCATTTTATTTTCCTCACACAATTCAATAAGGCGGTCTATTCGAACTACGCTTTTACCTAGTGAATATTGGGTATTCACATCTAGGTGTACAAAACCTTCATCGATTCTATCCATTTCACTCATAGAGTTCAGGTTTGAAGCTAAGCCGATGAAAAGGAGTGGGCCCTAATTCTTTAATAGCACCAATGTGCTCTTTTGTTGGGTAGCCTTTGTTTTTTTTAAATCCATAGCCAGGATAACGATTATCTAATTCATTCATATATTGATCTCGACTTACTTTAGCAATTATAGATGCTGCGGAGATACATGGAAATATCTTATCTCCTCCTATGATAGGTTTATATTTTATTTCTTGTCCAAGGAGTTTTTTTGGTACATATGGGCCATCAATATAGCCTTTTTTAAAACCTATTTTGAGTTGACCTACAGCTAATTCCATTGCCCTCAAAGAGGCGTTTAATATATTCAGCTGGTCAATTTCTTTGTTATCTTGAGATCCAAGAGAATACTCATAACAATTTGACACTATCAATTCAAATAACTCATTGCGCTTTTTTTTTGATAATAATTTTGAATCTTTTAGACCAGCCAAAATTTGTTTCTCGCCCATGACAACAGCGGCGGCATAGACTGGGCCAGCTAAACAACCCCTACCCACTTCATCAACTCCAACTATTAGTGTCATAGGTGTTCTGTTATCTTTGAATTAAGAGGCAACGGCCTTCTCAATTATTTGCGCTGCCTTTTCTCCTGCATTCTTCCTTAGCTGATGATGAAGTTGAGTTAAATCTTCAATAGTACCGTCTACCTTATCTTTTTGATTTATCCAATTAATAGCTTCATTTTTTATATTTTCTGATGTTGCTTCANTTTGAATGAGTTCTGGGAAAACCTCTTTTTCTAAAAGAATATTTGGTAATGCCGCAAACTCTGTTTTAACTACATTCAATAATTTTAAAAAAAGATATGAAATGGTGGGCATCCTATAAATTACAACTGTGGGCTTTTTATACAATGCTGATTCAAGAGTTGANGTTCCTGATTTAGTAATCACCAGATTTGAAGCTGCAATAGCTTTTTTGGAGTCTGTCAAAAACGTATATTTATCCACATCTTTTGGATGATATTTGATTAAGATGTCTTTCAAATCAGGAAATTTAGAGGGAACTAGAAATCTAATGCTATCTATGCCTGAAGCAGCTAATTCATTCTTTAATTTATTAGCAGCATCAAATATTAATTTAGCATGAAAAGATATCTCGCTCCTGCGACTCCCTGGCATCAAGCAAATAACTAAATCATCAGTAATACCTAAATCTGTTTTTGCTGCTATTGGGTCAGTAACTATTGGGATAGAGTCAGCTAAGGGATGCCCAATAAATATTGCTCTTAAGCCTTGCTCTTCTAACAACTTCTCTTCAAATGGGAATAAACAAAGCATCAGATCTATTTTTTTATTAAATGTCTTGATCCTATTCTCTCTCCATGCCCAAAAACTTGGAGATACCATATGGATAGTTTGAATCCCTTTTCTCTTTAAAGCCCCTTCTATGCTCAGATTAAATTCAGGATAATCAATACCAATAAAAGCATCAGGAGGTCGTTCAATAATTTTTTTTATAACTTGGCTTCTAATCTTATACAGTCTTGGTAAATGTTTAATAACATCAAATATCCCCATAACGGATAAATCCTCTATATCAAACCAAGATTCACATCCGGCTTCAGTCATTCTGGGGCCAGTTATACCTTGGAATTCATGTTCAGGGTTATTTTTTTTCAGTTCTCGAATAACTGATGAACCTAGGATATCTCCTGAAGATTCACCTGCAACAATAACAAAATAGGCCACAATCTAATTTATTTTTTTCTGACAATACCGCGTGTGGCATCTTTAAGGAATTCTAGAAGAATTATTATTTCTCCAGCAACGTCATCTATCGTTTGGATTTTACTTACTGCTTCTTCTAATCTTAGCTCAGACATATATAAGTACTTGTATGCGGTCTTAATATTTCTTATCTGATCCGAGTTAAAATCCCTTCTTTTTAAGCCTTCTAAATTAATTCCTCTGGGTTCAGCAGGTTGTCCCATTACTATGATATATGGTGGAAGATCTCTGGCAATCCCAGAGTAGATACCTAAAAAGCTATGTGCTCCTATTTTACAGAATTGATGAGCGCCTGAGAAACCACCAAATATTACATAATCCCCAACAATAACATGACCACCTAAGGTAGTATTATTTGCAAAAATTGTATTACTACCTACCTGACAATCATGGGCTATATGCACATAAGCCATAATCCAATTATCATCCCCTAGTCTAGTTGTCCCTACATCTTGGATAGTGCCTTTATTGATGGTGGTATATTCTCTGATGGTATTTCTATTTCCTATTTCAACTGAAGTTTCTTCGTCATCGTATTTTTTATCCTGTGGGTCATCACCGATTGATGTAAATGAATAGATATGGTTATCTGATCCAATGGTGGTTTTACCTTTTATTACAACATGAGAATCAATAACAGAGCTCTCCCCTATCGCCACCTCAGGACCAATAATTGAATATGGGCCAACACTGACATTGTCAGCTAAATTTGCATCCTTAGAAACTATGGCTGTTTTATGTATCAGACTCATTATCTTCTTTTATTTGGAGACTGGATATGATCGATTTTAATTTACTCAAGCTCCTAAATATTGCTACATTTTTTTGCCAAATAGAGACTGCTTGATGAGGAAAGAGATTACTTGAATACATACCTGATTCTTTTATTGATTTCATTACAGCTGTCCTTGCGGTAAGAGTTGTATGATCTGCAATCTTAACATGACCAGTAATACCCACTTGCCCACTTATTTTACAATACTTACCAATAACAGAACTGCCTGCTATTGAAGTACTTGCAGCAATGGCTGTGTGTTCACCAATGACCACATTATGAGCTATTTGAATTAGATTATCTAACTTAACACCATCGCGTATTTGAGTGTTTTTCATGGTGCCTCGATCAATTGTTGTGTTAGCTCCTATCTCTACATCATTGCCAATTCTGACAGATCCAGTTTGAGGAACTTTAACCCATTGTGAAGCCTCATCCTCAGAAAACCCAAAACCATCAGCACCGATGACAGCACCAGAATGGATAATGGCTCTTAAACCGATACTTGACTGATTAAGAATCATTACACCTGGTCCAATCCATGAATTATCACCAATTGATGAGTCAGAAGTAACCACAGCATTAGCACCTACAAAAACAGACTCTCCAAGTTTTACATGTTTTCCAATATATGCTCCTCCTTGAATAGAGCAACTTGCAGGCACTTCTGATGAATCTTCAATTATGGCAGAATGATGGCAACCCATTTCGAAATCTCTAGCCTTATCAAAGTAAGATGCAATTCTTGCAAAGACTAAATAAGGATCATCAGCAATCAATGCTGCGGTGGGGCAATTGTCTAGATCCTTGCTTCTAAGAATTACTGCACCAGCGTTTGTGTCTTCTAGAAGAGATTTATACTTATCATTTGATAAGAAAGAAATAGAACTGCTATTAGCGTCCTCTAATGAGGATACTTTAGAGATTAGAACTTTTGGATCACCATTAAGTTTACAACCATATCTAGAGGCTAATTCTTCCAGATTGATTGTAATCTCAGGCAAAAATGTCTCCCTAGTTAATTTCTTTAATTAACTTAGCCTCCAGATTTGCTTTCTTGGAAGTTCTTCTCCAAAACTTTTGCAATATCATTAGTGATATCAACTGAAGCCCCCTTATATAAGGTGCCACCATTTAAAATTGTGTTTTGACTAATTCTGCCTTCATTGATTATTAAATCGTAGCCATTATCTCGACCAAATTTATTGACGACATTAATTGTTTCAACAATAATTTTATTGGTTTCAATTTGAATACGATTATTCCTGTCTTCTTGGAAACTTTTAGCTAAATATTCCAGTTCTCTTTGATCTGAGGTTAATTTTAAAGTGGCATTTTGTCTTTCATCATTGCTGAGAGCTAAATTATCTTTTTGTAATTTATCTCTAGATTCATTAAAAGCCGATTCTTTCGCCTCAATATCACGTACCTTCGGAGCAAACTCTTCCTCAATAGCAGATTGCATATCTTGATATTGCGGTGCCTCTTGGAGCAGTTTGTTCATATCAACCACACCGATCCTTATACTACTGACATCTTGCGAAAAAACGGGTTGACTCAGCAAAAAAACTGCCAATATTGAATATATATATTTCATTTTCTCATCCTTATTTTTAAATAAACAAAACCATTGTCTAAAAAGCACCACCAATTGTAAATTGGAATCTCTCCATTTCATCATCTAAGTAACTATTTGTTGCTGTTGTTTCGTTAAGAGGAATAGCATAACTGAATCTAAATAAACCGAGAGGAGCTAGCCACTGGGCAGCTAATCCTACAGATCTTCTTAGATTTCCCGCATCAAATCCATAATCTATAGGATTTCCTTCTCTATCTAAAAACTCAATTTCACTGGTTGAGAAGACATTACCAATATCAAAAAATAAACTGAATCTTGCTCGGGAGGCCCAATCACCCGGTATAGGTAGTATTAATTCCATCTGGCTTGAAACAAGTAAGTTTCCTCCATAAGGATTGCCAAAATTATCCTTTGGACCCAAACGATGTTCTTTAAAACCCCTTACAGTATCAGGCCCACCTGCAAAAAAGTTCTTATAAGGAGGAACACCAATAGAATCGCCGTAGGCATCATTGAATGCAATATCAGCCTTAGCCATAAGTGTGAGATAGTTAACAAATGGAAAAGGGATATTAAAATACTGTTTATAACTATAATTAATACCATAATACTCAACATCACTGCCTGGAATGGCTAAATTAGCTATTAATCGTTGAGACATACCCTGATCAGCAAACATGTATCTATTTCTAGAATCATAAATCCAACCTAAGACCAGTTCTGCAGAATTGAATTTGGTTTTACAAAAGTCAAAGAAATCGTCATCAAAGCATTCACTGTTACCATTACTAGTGACCCATTGTAAGGCTTGATCAGCGCTATAATCACCTGCTAATAACTCAGAACTTTGTAATGATCCACCGTATATAAATCTTTGAAATTCACTTAATGGATAGGAATATTCAAGTCCTGCTGAATAAGTTTTAGTTGAAAAATCTGAAGAAGCTGAGGTGAATTGATTAAATGATGAAATAGATAACCTTAAGGTTCTAGAAATTTCATCTATTCCTGAGTAAGCACTTGTAGTTGAAACACTGTAAAGATCTCTGTATTTACTTGAATTTAGATCTACTGCAACTCGATTACCCGTCCCAAAGAAATTAGTATGAACAAAGTTTCCGTTTAACATTAATTTTTGATATCCAGAATAGCCGATTCCTCCTCCAAACTGTCCCGGTAGTCCTTCTTTAATATTAAATTCAGCATCAACTAGATCACTTGTTCCTGGAACCGGGATGGTATCAAATTCAACTTCCTCAATAAAAGGTAACCTTTGAAGTCTGATTTTTGACCTTTCTAACCTACTTTTCGAATAGTAGCCACCTTCGAGTTGTCGAAGCTCTCTTCTAAGAGTGTTGTCATTAATTGAAGTTGTGTCACTAAAATTCACACGTCTTACATAGACTCTACTCTTTGGTTGAATATAAAAAACAACTTTGACTTCTTTTGAGTCTCTATCCAACTCAGGTATAGCTTCAACTTCAGCAAAAGAATAGCCCTCTTCACCAAGTTCATATTCAATTAACTCTGAAATAGATGTTAAAAGTCCCTGAGAGAATATTTGACCAGGTTGAGCAAAGACTAAATTTTCAATCCTCTCTCGAGGAATGACAAACTCACCAGTAAGTTTAACGTCTGATAACTTATAAAGTTCTCCCTCAGAAATATTTACTGTTACAAATATTCCTGTTTTATCATGAGAAATAGCAACCTGTGCTGAATCAATTCTAAAATTAGCAAAACCTTGATCAAGATAGAAACTTTCTATTGTTTCAAGGTCTCCTTGAAGATCTTCCCTGGAATATCGATCATCTTGATTAATAAAAGACAGCCAATTACCCATTTTTAACTTTAATCTTTCTAATAGATCTTCATCAGAAAAAATTCTATTTCCAACTATATTAATTTGTCGAATTTGTGCTCGATCCCCCTCTTTGACATCAACCCTAACAGTTACAGTATTACCCGGTAAATCTTCAACCGTAGTGTTAACTCTTGCACTGTACTTACCGAAGCTAAAATATTGATCAATCAATGATCTTTCTATTTCATCAAGTATTGAAGGGTCATAATTACGACCTACCTTAAAGCCTATATTAGTTAGTGATTCTTCAAGATCTTCTGTTTTAATGTCCTTATTACCTTCAAAAGTAATTGAAGCAATAGACGGTCGTTCTAAGACCGAAATAATAAGCACACCTGAGACGTCTTTTCTAAACTCAATATTCTTAAAAAAGCCACTGGAATAAACTGATCGAATTGACTCTTTCACCTTAAGATCATCAATTGTATCTCCAATATTTACAGGTAAATAATTAAGTAATGCACCTTCTGATATTTTCTGTAATCCCTCAATCTTTATATCTTTAACAATGAAATCATCGTCAGCTTCTGCATAAGTAAAAGACAAACATGCGATCAAAATGACTAGATATCTTATTCTCATTGTTATGTATATTTTTTT
>JGI26063J44948_1000010_pt1 | contig 42897 bp, 38 predicted proteins | sample MarorgKNORR_S2LV_4_FD_44948 | JGI IMG/M metagenome (IMG submission 44948) | reverse complement strand
CTGGCAGCAGCAGCTGACTTCGGTATCTCAAGGGGCGAAGACAGCGGAGGCGAATCTTCCACTGGGGGTTTCGATACAAACACACAGGAGACCGTCGAAGTTGACCAGTTTGCCCACTTTGAGCAGGACGACGACATGGGATTGTCTTTCGATGGAATTTCATTCACATATGACTCAGTGGGCTTCGATCTAGGACTGCTCGCGGAGGAGGACAGGCAGGCCGTCATAGACAGCGCCCCAGTAGAGGGAGAGCCGGGCTACGAATCGCTGATTGGGTTCCACGGAGAGATGACTGTTGGGCCGGGCTCGATTCTCACTTGGTGGCTGCTCACAACACCTCTTATCATCGTCAACTTATGGAGCCCCAGAAATCCTCTCGAGGAGGAGTGATAGCGAAGGCAGTTCGGCCGCTCGTTCGGGCGCGAAAATCTCCTTCCAAGCCTCGAGGTGTTGAGCCGCTACCATGATGACTGCGAACTCGCCTATGCTAGCTCCATCTCCATAGGAGATGGATACTTCCAAGCCTCGAGGTGTTGAGCCGCTACCATGATGACTGCGAACTCGCCTATGCTAGCTCCATCTCCATAGGAGATGGATATCTGCATTTCTGCATCCAGATGCACACTCTCGCCTCCTGAAGGGGCCGCATCCAAATCGATTCCGATTGCTGCTTCGCCGGCCTCGATGATAGCCGAGTCCCACGGTCCGCCCACAAGAGTGCGCCGACCTTCCTCTGAGATGATTAGACCGCCCTCAGCAGCCCAAGCGGCGGCGATGGCCCGGGCAGCCGAGCCGCCACCGCGCATTCTCAGTACAGTCCCAGATGGCTCGACACCGATGTGTCTGCAGGCGGTGACGAAGCCCAACCCGTCTGTACTGGTCCCGGACCACTCGCCGGCGATCCTCATCAGTTGGTTGACCGCGTTCACCCCCTCGGGCCCTTTGACTCCCAACCTGTCCTGTGGGGCATGCTTGAGGGGGGCCGTGCAAGACAGCCAGATGTCACCCTCTAGCCCGGCGACCCTACTCTCAAACTCGTCGATGCCGTCAGCTTCGAGGAATACCTGCTGCACACCGCTCATTCCTAGGTGCTCGCCAACCGCAGCGAACAGCCTCGGTGTGAGTGAATGTGAGATGGGATAGCCCGTGATGCCCCAGTAGTCCGGCATGGAATCCCTATGGGCCGCTCCGAATCCTACGAAATGAAGGTTTCAAGAGAGGTGGGTCCTCGCCGCGAGTGATGGACAGCGACCTCGATATCGCCCGAAATGCCACGATGCGCCCCATAGAGGAGGTGGCTGAACAACTAGGATTGGCTCGCAGTGACCTGATTCTGCACGGTCCACACATCGCTAAAATCAACTGGGAGACAATCAAAACCAAGCGCAATGGCAAGTCAGGATACCTGATTCTCGTCACTAGCGTAAGTCCGACCGCCTTTGGCGAGGGAAAGACGGTGACTACCATCGGCCTCAATCAGGGNCTCAACGCGCGCGGGCACAACGCGTGCTGTGTGATTCGTGAACCCTCGATGGGACCGGTCTTCGGAATCAAGGGCGGCGCTGCTGGCGGTGGCTACTCACAGGTTCTACCGATGGAACAGATTAACCTCCACTTCACCGGTGATTTACATGCGGTTACCTCGGCTCACAACCTGTGCTCCGCCATTATCGACAACCACCTGCACCGAGGTAACGAGCTCGATATCGACCTCAACCGTATCTACTGGCCTCGCACCATCGACATGAACGATCGCAGCCTAAGGCAAGTCACCATAGGTCTGGGTGGGGCATTCAACGGTGTGGTCCGCACCGACCGGTTCGACATCACTGCAGCAAGTGAGGTGATGGCCATACTCGCGCTCTCAAAGGACTATTCCGACCTGCGCGAACGCCTTGGTTGCATAGTAATCGCCAAGTCAAACTCGGGCGAGCCGATTACCACTGAGCAACTCGGAGCCGCCGGCTCAATGTCCCTGCTGCTGAGAGACGCACTGATGCCTAACCTCGTACAGACTCTCGAGGGCAATCCTGCCTTCATCCACTGCGGCCCGTTCGCGAACATCGCCCACGGAAACTCATCGATCATCGCTGACGAGATCGCACTGTCTTGCGTGGACTACGTAGTCACCGAGGCGGGCTTCGGCGCCGAGATGGGCGCCGAGAAGGCACTCCACATCAAGGCGCCAGCAGCCGGCAGGGTGCCTGACTGCCTGATTCTCAACGCCACCGTGCGAGCCATGAAGATGCACGGCGGAGGATTCGCCTCCGGAGGTGGTAGAAGGCCCACCACCGAGGAGCTAGAGACGGAAAATGTCGAGGCAACGAGGGCTGGTGCAGCCAGCAACCTGCGCCGCCACGTCCGAAACCTAGTAGAGACTAGCATCCCAGTAATTGTCTCAATCAACCGCTTCGAGCACGACACCGAGGCTGAGATTGAGGCAATCAGGGATGAGGCAATCAAGGCCGGAGCCAAGCAAGTAGTCCTCAACGAGGTCTTCGCCAAGGGAGGAGAGGGAGCGACCGAGCTGGCAGACGCGGTGGTCGCGGCTTGCGCATCTCACGACGAGGCAGGTCGGCCATATACGCCGATAGTGGAGCACGGAATGGCCATTGAGGAGACTATCTTGAGGGTGGCCACCAACCTGTACGGGGCCCAAACCGTGGACTTCAGTGACAAGGCCCAAGCTTCCCTCAAGACCCTCAATGAGTGGGGCATGGGATCTCTACCTGTCTGCATGGCCAAGAACCAGTACTCATTCAGTCATGAACCGAAGGTTCTCGGCGCCCCCACTGGATTCACTCTTCCAATTCGGGAGATTCGCGTCAACGCCGGTGCCGGCTTTGTTGTCGCCGTTTGCGGCTCGATGATGACGATGCCTGGGCTACCTACAAGACCGGCCGCCCTCGACATGGACATGGACGACGAAGGCAGACTGACAGGCGCCTTCAGATGAGGTTGTGATAGCATGCGCCGAATAAAGCGCCTCGACGAAGGGGTCCGACTGCGNCTCGAGGACGAGGACGACCTGTGGATAGCGGCGCAGCTGTGCAGCGCTGGCGCGCGAGTGGGCATGCTGTCGCACCGCAGAGACTCAACGACAGGGACGCAGACGGACAGCAGGGCGAAGAGCGCTGAGCGCAAGCCGATGTGGATAGTCCTCGAGGTCCAGGAGACCGCATTCCAATCATTCACTGACAACCTCCGCATCCACGGCATCATCACCGAGGCCAAGATTGACATCGGCAGCCATCACACCCACCTCATCAATCCTGGATCTGAGATTGAGCTGACCCGCGTGGGCGGGCTCTCGCGGNCCGACATATCACTGCTGAGGGAGGCTCTGTCCGCTGGGAGTCGCGCCAAGTGTGGCCTAGTGGTCGTGGAGTCTGATGAGATACTCATCTTCGAGGTCACATCGCACGGTATCCGCGAGGTCTCACAGTTCACCATGCGTGGCGGTGGCAAGAAGGCAGATGATTCGACGAGTGTTCGACGAGGCTTCTTCGAGCGCGTCGCCAAGGAGACCCGACTCATATTCAAGGATCAGATGCCGCTGGTACTTTGCGGGCCGGGAATGGCACGTGAGCAGTTCGAGACTCATCTCAGAGGGCAGGGAGCGAAGAACCAGATTCTCAATGCAGCGACCTCCATAGGAGGCCGACCTGCGGCCAACGAGGTTCTAGCGGAGGGTCTTGCAGACTCGGTCCTAGGGGAGTATGCCCTAGTCCAGCAGGTACGCGCCATCGAAGATGGCCTGAAACGCATCTCCATCGGCGGCGCAGTTTCTTATGGTCCGGCCGAGATAGCAGAGGCAGCCAAGCAGGGAGCCGTCGAGACACTCGTCATTGAAGCCTCGATGCTGCGCAGCGCCGACAGCGAGGCCCGTGAGCGCTGGGCCGGGATAGCNGCGGCCGTAGAGTCCTCGGGCGGCAACCTCATTCAGGCCTCGGTTGACCATGATTCAGGCCAGCATCTACTCGGCTTCGGCGGAGCCATTGCCTTGCTGCGCTGGAAGACAGAGTAGGCAAGGCTCATCACCGCCGAGCACCAGCGAGGCGCATGTCAGGCAGCGACGTAAGCATNGTTGCCTTCGGCAGACCAGAGTGTGATGACGCCCAATCCCATGTGCTCTTAGCAGCCGCTGCCCTCGGGGCCACCACTAGGCTTGTCACCAGCTCCGAGGGCGAGGACTTCTCCAGTATGGACCACGGCTCTATCGACTGGAGAGGCGCCCTCGATGGGGCGCACTGGTTCGTGACTTCTGCCTCGACCGCCATCGAAGGAGAGGCAGCCCGCTTCGCTTGGGGCGCGGGCATGACCTTTGGCGAACTCGAGGGTGCCCGCACTGTGATGATTGNTGATCTACCCGAGGATCCTTCCCGACTGGCAGAGTGTTGGGGGGCGGTTATCGAACGCATTAGGCAGATCCACATTCTGTTCATCGACCCGGCAGCGCTCGACCCCATCTCGCAGTTGGAGGGAGTAAACCAGTCGGATTTGCTGCACGAGATTCGTCTGCGAGGACTCGTATCTCACGTCTGCACCCTAGACAGCCAGCGAGAAGCGCTCATAGAGCACGCCCTAGGTTCGGTGAGAGTGCCAGCGAGGGCCTCGGCCAACCCCTACAGATGGTTGGCCGCGTTCATCTGCGAACTCCCCGGTTCGGGCCTAGGACAGGCAGGCGTTGAACGTGCAGCCCGGGCCGCCGGAAACGCAGATTCGCCCCCAGTTTGACACTGTTACCGGAGACCCCTTTTGAAGGGGGACCAATTCGGCCCGACCCGCAGGGGATGCGAGCATGCCATTGAGACTAGGTCCAGCCGGAGTTCCATTGTCCTGCAAGGGGCGCACCATAGTCGAGGGAATGGACGATATCACCTCTCTCGGACTAGATGCTATGGAGATCCAGACCGTCCGAACCGTGCAGCCGAAGAACTTCGACCAGTACTGGCAGGCTGGCATCCTATCTTGGAACTCCGATATAGAAATGAACCTCCACGGACCGTACTACGCAGAGCTACTCGGCTCACGCAGGGAGCGTAATCGCACCTTGACTAAGATGGAAGCCAGCATGCAGGCTGGCAAGATAGTCAACGCTAGGCACCTAGTGTATCACGTCGGTCCCTATGGCGAGTACGAACCCGGGGTCGAGGCCAACGAGCAAGTTGCAAACATCTTCGCCGGCGTAGTCGAAAGGGTCCATCAAATCTGGGGCGACGAATCTGATGAGGAGGACTATGCTGCCTTTCCATGGGTGCACAAGGCGAAACCATCTCTGGTCGGTGTCGAGACTTCCGGCCGGCAGGACCTGTGGGGGACGGTGGAAGAGGTCATCGAGGTCTGCAACCACGTAGAAGGTACGGTACCAGTGCTCAACATGGCGCACATCCACGCGCGTGGACACGGCAGGATGAGGACCAGTGAGGACTACTCCGAGTTGTTCGAGCAGGTCCGCAAGCAGTACGGCGGCAAGAAGTTCTACTGTCACTTCGCCGGAATCGAACACAGGATGGGCAACGCCCTCCACTACACTCAAATCAAGAAGTCCGACCTCAAGTTCGAGCCGTTCGCCGAGTTCCTTGCCGAGGAGGGCGACTGGCTCGACATCACTATCATCTCCGACTCACCGCTGTTGGAGCACGATGCGATGTACATGCTCCAGCACTTCGACAAGGCTAAACAGAGGCTGCTGGAGATCCAGGCCCGTGACGAGAGGAGAGTCAAGCTAGCCATCGAGGAGGGCATGTCACCCGAGGAACTCGAGATGCTTGAGAAGGAGGCTGCAGAGTCCCGCAAGGGTGACGGGACTGAGGAGCCCTCCGACAAGAAGCAGAAACCAACTGCCAAGACGGCAGCGAAGAAGAAACCCGGCAAGATGATGTCCTTCGATGAGAAATCCGACGATGCGACGTCTTCTAGTTGAATCCGGCTCGGAAGGCTTGAAGTCGCACCCACAGTGGCGAGGGCGCTACGGGACTGTAGCTCAGCTGGGAGAGCGCCGCACTGAAGATGCGGAGGCCGCTGGTTCAAGTCCGGCCAGTCCCACCATCAACTCGCATCGGAGAGTATGCTGGTCTGGAAGGTGTGCAACTCGGAAATCCCCACTGTCGCTGCATCGATCATCGCATCGAGCTCCTTGCGAGTGTAAGTCGCCTCCTCTCCGGTCCCTTGAACCTCGACGAAGCCCCCGTCACTAGTCATCACGACATTCATGTCGACATCGGCATTACTGTCCAATATGTAATCGAGGTCGGTTCTGACCTCTCCTGCGACCATTCCAACGCTCAGGGCCCCGACGTCGTTAGGCATCACCGCCATCTCGTGAGCCGACCTCTCAGCCTCGCTCAGTTCAGGCGCCTTGACTCCCTTCTTGATTTCCTCTCTGCTCAGGCGCTTTTCCTTCGGCAAGCAATCACCGGAGGCAATCAGGCGTCGGACGGCAAGTCTCAGGGCCAGCGAGGCGGCTGTAATCGAGGCGCACCGTGTGCCGCCGTCAGCGTTCAGTATGTCGCAATCGACAGTCAGGGCAATAGGCCCGAGTTCCTCAAGGTCTACCGCACCGCGCAGAGAGCGCGCTACCAGCCTCTCAATCTCCTGGGTCCNGCCCTTGGCTCCGTTGCGCTCACGGCGGAATCGGGTGTTTGTGGAGCCTGGGAGCAGGGCATACTCGGCGTGAACCCAGCCACGTTCGGCGTCTCGAGGGAACCAGCGCGGCAACCTGTCTGCCTTGGTCACGCAGGTCAGCACCACGGTGTCGCCCTGCCGGTACATCAGTGAGGCAAGGGCGTTGGGAGTGAAGTCTAGGGCGACCTCGATTTCCCTCATCTCATCAACGCCTCGATTACTGCTCGCATCACCAGACTTCAACTTCGCCATGGTCCGGCGAGTGGTGAATCCCGCATGAATCATTCGCGTCGGGCGTGTGGCGGCCGGAAGGCTTCCACAACCGACGAATCGGTAGTGATGTAGGGGCCTCCGATGAGGTCAACGCAGTAAGGGACGGCGGCGAATACCTCGTCGAGTATCTCTCGTATCGAGCGCGGGGAGCCTGGCAGGTTGAGTATCAAGCAGGAGCCGCGGATGCCCGCGGTTTGCCTCGACAGCACGGCTGTAGGGACATGGCGTAACGAGATCACTCTCATCTGCTCGCCGAACCCTGGGAGCATGCGCTCGCAAACCGCCTCGGTAGCCTCGGGGGTGACGTCACGAGGGGCCGGGCCAGTCCCTCCAGTAGTGACCACTACCGAGCAGCCCTCGCTGTCAACGAGCTCCTCGAGTGACGACTCGATAAGGCCCTGTTCGTCAGGGACGAGGCAGCGCACCACTTCCCAAGGAGATGTCACCGCTTCGCTGAGGAACTGCTCTATGGCCGGCCCGCTGAGATCTTCGTAATCACCCGCACTGGCTCTGTCGGAGGCGGTAAGCACCCCGAATTTGCACACTTGACTAGCCGCCATCGNCCCTCGACAAGAGGTTCTGTGAATAAACGCCGCCGCCGCTTGAAGGNCACTAGCAATGCACATCTTCAAAGACCGCCGCGTCAAACGCGAGGCCCCGGAGGCGATGAAGTGCTGAGTCTACCCCAACACGCACAAACAAACGTTGCCCCAGCATCGCTGCCCGAAGCTTCCCCGGAGGCTGCCGCATCAGTGGTTTATGTAGGCTCAGACCTCATGCACTGATGTAGGTGAGCAAATGACGGAAGACGGAAGATATGCAGCACAGACGAAGATAGTCAAACAGGAGTGTCCTGACGCGGACGATAGCGAGATAGCCGAGGAGTTCCGGCGCTACGAGGAGGAGTTCCTGATTCCTCCTGAGGACGCTCTGCGCTCGGTGGTCAGGAAGTTTCAGACTGCAGCTGGGATGGAAGTTACCAAGATCGCAGCTCCTGCTAAGGTTGAGAAGAAGGTCAACCGCTTCTCCGAGTTAGGTGCTGAGGATCGCAACGTCACCATCGAAGTCGCGGTGATTACCTACACGCCACGTATTCAGATGATCCGTGGCGAGGAACGGCAGGTTGCCTTTGGATGGATCGAGGACAATCCATGGGAGGGCAGCGACAATCGCGAGCGCTGGGACTTCAAGGACTGGGGCGAGCAGGGCGAGAACCTGGCGCCCGGCTCAGTGGTACGCCTCGAGGGCGCATCAGTCAACGAGTGGAATGACAAGCGCTCGCTCAATATCAACCGGACAACTCGTGTCACCGTCCTCAAGGAGGGCGGCACCCCTGTGATGCAGGCCAGCAGTGAACCTGTCGACATTGCCACTGCTTCGGCGAACGAGGGCTACGTCAATCTCGTAGCGCGACTGATATCAGCCAAGCCGGATGTCATAGTCAAGCGCGATGGGAGCGGCGAACTCGAGGTCGTCCGCGGCAGACTCGGCGATGCCAGTGGCAGCATTGGATTCTTGTCTTGGATTCCCTTGGAGCATGAGCCTGGAACTTTGCTCAAGATCGACAGCGCATCGATTAGGAAGTTCCGCGAGACCCCTGAAGTCAACATCGGGGACCGCACTATGATCGAGGTCTACCACGATTCAGCATTCACCAGTATGGAAGACCTGTCTAAGGCCAACAAGGTCGCTATCTCGGATCTACGCAGTGGCATGCGCGACATTGAGATCACCGTGCAGGTCGAATCTTGGATTCAGCGCTCCTTCACCTCTAAGGACGGCACCGAGCGAGTCGTCCGCAGCGGTGACGTCATCGACCCAAGCGGCCGCTCCCGTCTGACCGCGTGGTGCGAGGTCGACCCCGAGCCCGGGGACTTCCTTCATTTGACCGAGGCGAGGGTTCAATCTTGGCAGGGTTCACCCGATCTGGTCATCGATGACGCCGCACAGGTTTCGAATCTGTCCGATGCTCCATGGGAGCCGATAGATCCAGAGCAGCATTGGGTCGACATAGACCTCACTTCCATGGTGAGCGGTGGTTCTCGCCGAGGCATCCGGACCAGCGGGACGATTGTCGCAGTTCGCCCCGATTCAGGCATAATCGAGCGCTGTCCCGAGTGCAGGCGCGTCCTCAGGGACGACGCCTGTGCAGAGCACGGCCCGCAGCGTGGAGAGGAGGATCTGAGACTCAGGTTCGTCATCGACGACGGGGTGTCTAACGCCTCCCTGCTGATGTCGAAGGACGTCTCCGAAGCGTTCCTCGGAGTTGATCAGGAATCTGTGAAGGAGCAGATTTCCAAGGAGGGCCGTGATGGTTTCGTAGCCTCACTGCGCCAGCGCGTACTGGCGCAGCGCCTCAGTATCAAGGGACGCTCGATAGTGGACGATCAGGGGGCGATGCTGCTTGCCGACGAGGCAGAGCAGAATCAGATATCTCCCGCTGAGGCAGCCAATCAGGTGATGCAGCGCTGGGGGGTGGTCCTGTGATTCAGGAGCCAGCGAGACGCATTGCGCGTCAGAGCGCCGTGAGACTGTTCGCGCAGGAGTACCGGGACGCCTCGTTGACCGAGGAAGGCTCCGGAGAGTACGACCCGTCGTTTGTCATCACGAAGATAGGCGCTAAGATTAGCCGCGTCCTAGTCTGCGGGGTCATCGACCGCATGGAGCGCCGCGAGGGCGACAGCGGCCCGAACTACTCCGGTCACGTCAGGGACCCAACTGGAAGTCACCTGTTCAGCGTGGCTTCATTCCAGCCAGAACTGCATCCCGATTTCGAGGAGTTGATGGCGCGCTTCGAGAGTGGCGACCGCTTCCTGATGGCACTTGTCGGCAAGGCAAGGTGGTTCGAGACGGAAGACGGTGGCATGTTCACCTCGTTGCGCGCGGAGGAATTTACAATCATAGATAGGGAGTGCTACACCAATTGGCTGGTTGAGGCAGCCGAGGCCACTCTGCGGCGCATCGACGCTCACTCCACCTCCCTAGAGGCGGACCTTACTCCCACTGCTTTCGAGGCAGCCGGAGTGCCGCACGATCTCGTGGACGGGTTGATACTCGCTCGCGGTCACTACGGCGACTTCGATCCCGAAGGCTACCGCGTCGGTGTCCTGCAGGCCCTCTCTATGGCGACCGGCAGGACCAGTCTGATGGAGGCGCCGCCGCAACCCGCCGTAGCGACTCTCGATGAGGCCGCCTTGCAGGTACCGAAAAGCAACGAGTCTTCCGCTGAGCCCGGCGACGCTATCGAACTCATCGTCGAGACAATTCGCTCGCGCGATACCGGCGAGGGCGTTGAGTACAACGATCTGGTGACTGCACTTGTTCACGGCGGTCACTCGCGAGAGTCAGCCGAGGACGCGATAGATCAGGCTCGCGACCAGGGCGAGGTGATGGAGCCGCGTTTCGGCTTCTTCCAATTGGTGCCGGAGTGATTACTCCTCATTGGGCTTGGAGATAAGCGTCTCTGCGTATCGCATTCTCTCTCTGACTCGCTCTAGCGTTGCCGCCGAATCGATCCTTTGCCTGGGTCCATTGCCTATCTCAGCGCCCTTGATTTCAGCGATGTTGGTGGCTACGCCAATCACTCTTCTACGCACCTCCCTTTGTTCCAATGGCCAGCCTCTGCGCTCTGCGAGTCTGATGAAGAGTGCTTCCTCATCTCCCCCCCATCTCCCTCCATGACCCCTGAGGATTGTTCCGACCATCCTCTCGAGGTCCTCCACTCTAGCCCGGATGGTCAGTAGGGCGCCTTGTATCGAGGGTTCGACCTTGTCAAGCTCGAGGACCAATGCGTCGCCGGCGTCCTCAAGAACCGCATTGGGCGAAGGCGCTTCAAACTCCGACTCCTCGCCGACCACCTCCGACTCCTCAAGTCCGACTACTTCCTCTTCAGGCTCATCGGACCTCGCTTCAATCATCTCAACAGCAGATGCATCGGGTATCCCCGTTCGCCATAGGCTGCGCTTGATTCTTCCCCACCCGTTGGCCTGACTGGTCAGGACTCCTGCCACATGACCCATCAGCACAGTCCGATTCCCCGTCAGCGGCAGCTCCAGCCTCTGACAAAGCTCGTGAAGCTCGTCTCGCTCCATCTCGGCCAGACGTTCCACAGTGAGTCTGCGTGAGTCGAAGTTCAGATGCATCCATAGCCTCTGGCGTCTCTCTTTGTGAGATCCGGATGACTTGATTCCAAACAGTTTCAGCACACCACCTATCTCCTTGTGCATCATTGATTGGATACCTTCCCAAGACAAATCGGATCCGCTGAGGATTTGGTTGCGAATCAGCCTAGCACGCAGTACTTCGACCGATCCACTCTTGCTCAGACCTGCTTCTTCAGCCCTTTCTCTCAGCTCGATAAGACGCCCCCTGTACAGGGCGTCTAGCAGCACTCTGTCAATCTCCAAAGCAGCACCCTCTTTGGCCTCTCGACCATCCAATGGTCATATCGCTTACGCAGCACCACAGGTGCTGGGAAGGCGGTTTAGGGTGAAATGCCTCTGGCCGCTACTCGACTAGGTCGATGTAGGCGAGAGCATCGATGTCCGTGTAGAAGTCCTTCGGTACCTCTCTGGAAGCCTCTCGTACCAACACCTCCCAGTCCCGTAGCAGTGAAATCGTGGCGTGCTCAAAAATGGCATGTCTGACTATTCGGTCGAGACCCAACGTCTTGCGACCGTTCTTGGAGATAATCTCCAGCCGAATTTCGACGTGCAAATCGTCACCTAGGACCTCTCCTTCGGTATCGTGGCATGACTGCTCGAGAGTGATGTCCTTGTGCTCCTCTGCTTGCTTCATCAGAGAGCGGACATGGCGGTGCCTCACTAGAATTCCAGTTCGCTCCAGCATCTCCTCGCTCAGTCCCGATATCATCAGATCTTGGACTCGCCACGAGGTGTTCCCCTCTGGCTCAGTAATCTGCTCCGAGATACTGATCGGGAATCTCCTTCTGGCCACCAGAATCACCAGATCGGCGTACGGAAGAGGCAGAAAATGGGCGCCCCCCCGGTCCTTGGGGTCAGGTAGGAGAGCGTGTCTGCGGCCGCTTATGTCAAGCTCGTCGTAGATGGGCCTCGAGGTGATGTAACCGTCGATATCGTCGCTCCGCCTCAGCTCCTCCATCCATTCTACTAGGGGGGCTGGATTACTCGGAGGTTCATCGAGGCCGACTATCGCAGCGAAAGCCATGGGCCCGAGGATTCTGATACCTCTACGGGCCCGCCGGAGTTGTCTGCGAACCATCTTGGAGTCGGACAGTATGATGGCTGACTTAGGTTGGTAGTCGATCTTGTTCTCGGAGACAAGGACAAGGTTGGGGCGTCGGGGGGCTCTCGCCCCAACTACCTCGCAACCGGCTGTCAGCATCTCAGCCTGCCTGCCGTGGAGCAGCCTAGCAGGCATTGCCACCATGTCGAACTCGCCGTCCCTGAGCAGCGCCAATCCTTCCGAGAAGCCGTTTATTGCTCGGCTGTCTATGGAGATTTCAGGAGCGTCTCCGGAGGCCGAAAGTATCGCTATGTGCTCAGATACAGGGCAGTCTGGTGAATCAATGGTAGCGAGTGTCAGTTCGTCCATCATCGTCCACCTCGGGGGAGGGGGCACGCACCGTACCCGTTCAGTCGGCACGCACACTTGTTGATAAGGCGACCCCTGCCAAGAAAGGACGAATCACATGGTCTCGTTGNGCTCAGTCAGGACAGATCTCGACAGACGCAGAGATACCATCGAGGAAGCGCTCGAGGNATTCGTTCAGCAGCGCATGGCCGGCTCAGAGGCTCCGGCGATGAAACTGGCTAGCGACATCCTGTTGGCAGGGGGNAAGAGGTACCGCCCCATCATCGCCCTCCTCGCCTACGANGCCGCCGGTGGTGACGACATCTCCAAGATCATAAATTTCGCAATGTCTTTAGAAATAATNCATACAGCAACCCTCGTCCACGACGACATCTATGACCAGTCGAAGATCCGCCGCGGCAAGCCCACCTTGCACACCTCCAGCGGCCTGCCTCATGCCATCATAGCGGGGGACTACCTGTTCGCACTGGGTTTTGGCCTGGGGGGGCATCACGAAGATCAAGTGGTGGACCGCGTGGCTGAAACTTGCGGGCGAATCGCCACTGGTGAGCTCCAACAGCTCGAGCACATCGGAAACCTCGCCACCACTCCGGAGGACTACTATGCCATCGTCGATGGCAAGACCGCCTTCCCCTTCGCTTCGGGATGCTGGGGCGCAGCAGTATTGGCAAAAGCTCCCGAGGCGACAGTCACTGCATTGGAGCTATTCGGCATGGAGTTCGGCAGGGCCTTCCAGATGGTCGATGACCTGCTGGACCTTACCGGAGAACCCTCTATGGGCAAACCGAAAGGAACCGACGTCCACGATGGCAAGATGACTCTACCCATCATCCATGCACTGACCATGCTGCACGGGGCCGAGCGCGAACAGTTGGCTGATGTGCTTCAGAACTTCAGCGACGAGCGGTGGGAAGAGCTGATTGAGTTGCTTGATGCAGCAGAATCCTTGTACTACGTGAAACAACTCATCGAGAATCACGTCGAGCGTGCCATGAACGCGCTCAAAACTCTGCCTAGGACCGAAGCACGCGACATGATGTCCGAGTTAGGCAGAATCTCCGAATCGCGCCGGAACTGAGCCCATGCAACTGTCCCGCACTGACTGGGACGCCATAGTGATAGGAGGCGGTCCGGCGGGCAGTACCGCCGCTCGCTACATCGCCGAAGGTGGGGCCGACGTGCTGGTCATAGATGGCAGGGATTCGATCGGCTCGCCGCTGCAGTGCGGCGAATTGGTCCCCAGCAACGCCGAGATGTGCAGGTTGTGCCCAAACGTTCCCGACCTTGACGACCTTCTGAGGACTCCTGATTCGGCAGTCTCTATGCGTACCAGTGAGATGAGGCTGGTCCCACCTTCCGGCAAGCCGCTGTGCTATGATTTCGAGGGTATAGTACTGGATCGGGTCGCCCACGATGAGGCCTTAGTCAAGCTCGCTGAGTCGAGGGGTGCTCAGTACTTGGTCGGCAGCAGGGTCGAGAGCGTGGACGGTGAGGCAGTACGTCTCAGGGACGGTTCGGAGTACACCGCTAGGGTAGTTATTGGAGCCGGTGGTCACAATGACCCCTTGCGCAAGTCCGAGTGGGAGGTNGAATCGCTCATCATCCCTGTNAAATTNGTCCTTATGTCTGGAGACTTTGAAGACGCCCTAGAGCTTCACTTCGGCTCGATGGCCCCGGGCGGGTACGCCTGGAANTTTCCCAAGAGGGGAGGCGCTAATATCGGCCTCGGCATCCAGACAGCCCTAGCCCGCGGGAAGAGCCTGAACGAGTACTCCGATGAGTTCATCTCGAGGTACGGTGGAAAGGTCGAATTCAGGGGGGCCGGTTCGTTACCGATGTCAGGCTCGATTGACTCCTTCGTCAAGGGCAACCACCTGCTCGTCGGCGACGCGGCTGGCATGGTCCTCCCTTCTAACGGCGCTGGAATAACCATCGCGATGATTGGCGGGCGCATCGCCGGACAGGTCGTCGAAGAGCACCTTCGNNTAGGCACCCCACTCAGTGAGTACGAGGTGAGATGGGAGGCTCAGATGGGTAAGGTGATGCGCAATTCGAAGCGGGCATTCAGGCTCGGAAGTCTGCTGTTCCGCTCACCTGATTGGTTGCTTAATCTGTCCTTNAACAGATTGACTAAACCTCTCATCTGGCGTGCAGTGACCTGCCGTCCTCTGCTAGGTTAGGGTGAGGACGCATACCAGATGGTANCCATACCTGGGAACACCACCTTTGCCCGGACGTCGACGAAGCCGACCTCTTCGAGCATCTTGACGTAATCTCTCGTGGTTCCGAAACTGGAGTATGTCTTCGCCAGCCACCTCCAGGGATGGTCGCCCCTCCTGAAAATCAGTCTAGCGTATGCTCCGACCCAGATTCTCATCCATAGCCATCCGAGGACGCCGTGGAGGCGATTCATCTTGGCAGGGTCCACTATCACTAGGGTGCCACCGGGCCTGAGCACTCTCAGCACCTCTGCAAGACCCGCGCGCTTGTCGTACCAATCTCTGAATGAAAACAGCGAGCAAACCGCGTCGAACGAACCAGCCTCGAAAGGCATCTCCTCCGCCGTCCCCTCTACGAACTCGACCGCCGAGTCTCCTCTAGCAGCTCTCTTCGGACCGACACGGGCCTCGGCTATCCTGAGCATCTCGGGAATTGGNTCGAGACACACTAGATTCCTACCGACGACATCCTCTGCGAAGCTCCCNGGCCCGCATCCGANCTCGAGGATGCGNCCATTCTGAGGAAGTCCATCTCTAACCATCNNGCGCCATCTGGAGACCTGCCCCAAGGTGGCGAATCTGTTAATCCTGTCATACACCGGAATACTTTCCTCAAGATTGCGCTGGAGTTCATCCCACTCCTCGGCACCGATCTTCTCGGTATCCACGTCTTGCCCTCCAGCCTCCTGTATTTGGTTGAATCCCGCAGATATATTCCAGTAAGACGAAGGAATGAGAAGGTCAAGGTGATATACTGTTCGACATTCACGCATGTCACCGAAGGTGACACTATGGGACGAGCAGAAGTACTCCGCACCATCAAAGACTCAGAGAGCGAAGCGGAGAGGATCCGCGCCGATGCCGCAGCCAAGGCGAGCGAGACCATCTTGAACGCCCGCGTCAAGGCAACGGAGACATTGGGCACAGGCCGGCAGAGTGCCGACGACGAGGCCGCTTCGATAATCAGCGAAGCTCGCGCTTCTTCCGCGAAGGAGGCGACTAAAGTTTCCGCAGAGGGTGATTCCCAGTTAGAGAAGGTTGCAGTGAACGGCAAGAAGAACCGCAAATCTGCTGCCGACGNAGTGCTCTCTGCTTTCCGCAAAGCCTGAGGCAACTGATACGAGGTGCAACATGAGTCAGTTCACAACCGAGGAGATGTCNCGGCTGGTCGCTGCTGGCACTCGGGACCAACTCAAGACAGCGATAGACGTGGCTGCAGGACTGTCTATGGTACACATCAACGACTACAGCAGCACCGAAGAGGGGCTGTCCATGGGCTCCCCGACAGGTGAGTCTGAGAGCATCAGCAGACGTCTAACCAAGATGCGAGGCGCTGCTGCAAACTTACAGGCTGCTGATCAAAAAGAATTGCTGTCGGCCCCTGAGGTCCGTAGGACGTTGTCGGGTCCCATCGATGATTTCGTCGATTCAGCGTTGGAGAGTTTTGATGAATTAGACGCGCTTCGCAACGAGTCCTCTCAGATTGATGAGGAGGTGGAAGTGTTGCAGATGCTGGCCCCTCTCAGCCTTGAGATCGATCTAATGGGAGGCTACCAGAACGTGACGTCATTCATCGGCACCGTCTCATCATTGACCAAGTCTAGACCCGCTCTGGCTGGACTGGGAGACTCTGCTATTCACATGAGTAGTGAAGTGGGAAAGTCATCAGTCGTAGCAGTGTTCTGCCGCAATACAGAAGCCTCTTCAGTGCATGAGATGCTAGCCAACGAGGATTTCCAAGCTATATCCGTCCCTGATTCCGAGGGCCTGCCTTCGGATAGGATTCTGCAGTTGCAGCAGAGGAAGGCCGAGATTACCGAGAGGGCAGAGGAGTTGGAGTCGAAGATTTCGGATTGGTCAGAGTCGAACGGCGGCATGTTGTTCGGCGGCATGGAACTCTTGGAGAGGGATTTGGAACTCGCCACTGCTCCCATCAGGGTTGCCGTGAGCGATCACGCCTTCGTTCTGGACGGATGGATCCGCTCCGATACAGCCCCCGAGGTCGAGGCCGCACTGTCTGGAATATGTACTCACGTCAGCATCGAGAAGTTCACCCTACCTGCGCACAGCAGTCACCTCCATCACGACGAGGACGCGCCTGAACTCCCACCCATCGCATTCTCTCCTAGGAACTACAGCAAACCGTTCGAAATGCTGACCGATGTGATGGGTCGTCCGGCCTACGGTAGAATTGACCCCACCTTCTTCATGTTCCTGACCTATCCATTGTTCTTCGGACTGATACTCGGTGACATGGCCTACGGCCTAGCGGTGATGGGTATGGCTTGGTTCATCTGGCGACGTTTCCCAATCAATCCAATGATGAAGAATGTTGGAGGATTTCTGTTCACNATAGGATTGTCTACAGTAATCTTTGGTTACATATACGGCGAATTCGCCGGCTTCGAATTCCTGCCACATGGCCACTGCGATATCGAGGGAGTAATTGGAGTCGCACAGTGCGATGCGGCACATGGGCACTACGGCTGGGATAGTGCGCACGCGCCTTGGTGGGTAGCATGGATGACAAATCTGTACCCGAATGGTGGCGAATTCTACGCGGTCTGGGAAGGGCCGCTAAACATTGTCCTCGCCTATCCATTCCACCGAGTATCTGTCAAACCTTGAGAACCTNATACTCATCACCATCTACATGGGGGTCATCCATGTTTTCCTCGGACTCGTCCTGGGCTTCCGTGACATCTACAAGGCCCACGGATTCGTCGATGCATTGTTCGAGAAAGGCTCGTGGATGACTGTCTTGATTGGCGGGTTCATTTTCGCATATGCATTCCTAGTGGATTCAGCATCTGACTTCCTGATGCTTGGAGCAGCTATCACGGGAGTCGGCGTAGTGATGGTCATGGTACTGCTCGCGCACTATGAAAAGATGGGCGTAATAGGGATCCCGCTTGGGGTCTTAGAGTCGTTAGGGATGCTGCCAAAAATAGTCTCCTACGTCAGGTTGTTCGCAGTCGGAGTAGTTGGCGTGAAGATTGCCGCCACCGGAAACGAGATGATTTACGAGGGAATGGCTCACACTCTGTCAGATTTAGGTCATGCATCGACTTTTGACATCGTGTTATTGCCGGTAATGTTTGTTGGCTGGCTACTTGTACAACTCTTCGCCCTAGTGTTGGGCGTATTCAGTCCAAATATCCACACAGTGCGTTTGCACTTCGTCGAGTGGATGATGCAGTTCTACGAGGGGAGCGGCCTGCCCTTCGAGGCGTTCGGTTTCAAACCGAACAAGGTAGAGGTCGAATGACACTCACAAAGTGAGAAAAATACGGAGGAAAAAATATGGAAAACAAGAGAATGAGAATGGTATATCGCCTGCTGATGGCTGTGTTCATCGCGACCTTGGTCGCCGGTGTCGCAACTGCTCAGGAAGCAGATGCAGTAAATGATAAGGACACCATGGCTAAGCTCGGCGCAGGTATTGCGCTGGCCGGTTGTGGGATAGGAACCGGTCTTGCGCAAGGGCCAATCGGAGCAGCCGCCGTTGGCATGATTGCCGAGGACGGCAGTAAGTTCGGTTTGGCACTTCTGTTCACTGTACTGCCTGAGACCATCGTTCTGTTCGGTTTCCTTACGCTCTTCCTACTGTAGGTCGTTTGGAACTAGGCAGATAATGGAGAGTCACATATGTCATTGGACAAATTAGCAAGTGAGATTGAATCAATGGCCAAGGCCGAGGCTAAGGTAGTCTCGAAAGAGGCCAAGGCCGGGGCTAAGAGCATCGGCAGTGAGGCCAAAGATTCAGTCGCTGAGTACCGCGATGCAGCGATTACTCAAGCTGAAAAGATGAGCGACCAGATTGCAGTCGAAAGCATCGCTGCTGCGCGCCAGAGGAACCAGAAACGTCTCCTTGTCGCACGCAGGACAGAGCTAGACTCAACGTGGTCAGAAGTCATGTCGCAGGTCGGCGCAGCCGACTTGAAGGGCAGGGAGGAAATACTCGAATCCCTAGTGCAGAAGGCTACCACAGAATCTGATGATGGCATGGTCCTACGTCCAGTAGCAGTTGACCGAGAGATTCTGTCAAGATACTCTGAAAGATTCCAGATAGGAGAGGACACTGATGGACTAGGGGGCTTTGTGCTTGAGAGTCCAGATGGTTCCGTCCTGATGGACTACCGCTTCGAAGGGAGGTTACGCGACGCATGGGACGCGAGCCTCGGAGAAGTCAGCAACACGTTATTCGGAGAGTGAGGGGAAAGCAATGGCGGAGATAGCAGTTGGTAAGGGCAACTGGGCTAACGCCTCCGCCCGCAGCAAGGCAAGGAAGTCCAAGCTGCTCGACGAGACTAGGCTACGTCAATTGATGAAAAGTGGTCCTGATACTATCGCAGCCAGCATCGGAGAACTCGACTATCGCAGGGAGCTAGATATTTACTCGGCCCGCCTTAGTGGTGCGGACCTTGTTGAGGCTGCTCTGAGTCACAACCTAGATCGAGAACTCACAGAGGTCATGGGCTTCTGCCAAGGACGCCTCAAGAGAATTGTCTCTGTCTTCGCTCTTCGTTTCTCGTATAGTAACGCCAAAGCGGTACTCCGTGCCGTCAACGGCGGAATAACAGTTGAGAAACTGTCCAATTCGGTGTTGCCTGATGAGAATGAACTCAATGTCAGTTGGCTAGACATTGCTCGCCAGAGTGAAAATCTACAGGAAGCCGCCGCCGCAATGCGCGGAACTCCTTGGGGGTCAGCCATATCGGACTTCGACGCCGACACACGCCTACAGGAATATGAGGACGCACTCGATCGTCACTACTACCACGAAGCAATTTCTGCACTGAGGGCCAGTGGGCAGAGCCACAGTCTGCTGTTGGGATATCTCCGTACCGAGATTGACCATCGCAATATCGTGAACCTGCTACGGGCCCTACGTCAGAACCTATCGGCGGAGCAGCGTGCAGGACTGATATTGGATGGAGGCAGGGCACTAAAGGGAAATTTACTCCGCAGCGCTGCTCAGGCGGACACCGAGGACGCACTGATTGAGGTCCTGCGAAGATCCAGCATGGAGACCGCCGAACTAGAAGAGGCACTCAAGGAGTCGCATGAGCATGGCGGTTTCGATCCGGTAGTCAGTTATCTCGCATCAGAGAGAAGAGCGAATCTGAGGCGAATGAGCCACCTCAACCCACTCTCAGCGTTCCCCCTCATCTACTACCTTGAGAGCAAGGTGCTTGAAGTCCAAAATCTCCGCCTGCTGGTGCGCGGCAAGGCAGTCGGACTTCCAGACGACGTAATAGAAGCGCACATGGCATTCTGAGGTGAAAAGATGGAGATAGCGATAGTAGGTACTCCCGAGTTCACCCTCGGATTCCAACTAGCGGGTATCATGCGCCTACACAACCCCGAGAACGACGAGGAGATGAGCCACACCCTTCGCTCGATGCTCGATGAGAAGGAGGTCGGCATCATCGTTGTTGATGCAGTCGACCTGACTCGCATGNCGGACAAGCTCAGACAGCGTATGTCCGACAGCATATCGCCCACTGTGTTGGGNATAGGGACAGAGGAGGACAATACCCTCCGAGAGTCCATCAAGTCGGCACTAGGCGTCGACCTTTGGAAGTAGATTCCTCAATTACAAGGATAAGGAAGTGAATAAATGAGTGAAGAAAATGGATTGATTTACAGAATCTCAGGACCGGTCGTCACGGCCGTCGGCATCTCGCCGAGAATGTATGAAGTGGTAAGAGTCGGAGACGAAGGACTGATGGGAGAAGTGATTGAGTTGCACGGTGACCAGTCGGTCATCCAAGTTTACGAGGAGACCTCCGGTATCAAGCCGGGTGAACCGGTCATTAGGACAGGCCAGACTCTGTCTGTGAAGCTAGGGCCGGGTCTCCTGACCCAGATTTATGACGGCATCCAGCGCCCCCTCGAAGATCTTGAGGCGACTATGGGCGTGTTCATCACGCGCGGTGTTGACGCAGACGGCCTCGACCTCTCGAAGAAATGGGAGTTCAACGCTACTGCTGCGGTCGGCGATGAGATTTCAGGCGGCTCCGTGATAGGAGTCGTCCAAGAAACCGAGACCGTCGAGCACAGGGTCATGGTGCCACCGGGCACCAGTGGCAAGGTCGCCAGCATCGAGTCGGGTGAGTTCGATATCACCACCACGGTGTGCAAGTTAGACAATGGCACCGAGATCGCCATGATGCAGGAATGGCCGGTTCGTACTCCCCGACCATTCGTCCAGAAGTACGCTCCAGACGTCCCGCTAGTTACGGGTCAGAGGATTCTAGACTTCCTATTCCCTCTAGCCAAGGGCGGAACAGCCGGCATCCCCGGGCCCTTTGGGTCCGGTAAGACGGTGACGCAGCAACAGCTCGCCAAGTGGTCCGACGCCCAGATAGTCGTCTACATCGGATGCGGCGAGCGCGGCAACGAGATGACTGAGGTACTCAGCGAGTTCCCTCATCTCATCGACCCTAACACCGGCAAACCGCTGATGAACAGGACCACAATGATCGCCAACACATCGAATATGCCCGTCGCCGCTCGCGAGGCGTCTGTGTACACTGGCATAACAATCGCCGAGTACTTCCGAGATATGGGCTACGACGTCGCTCTGATGGCCGACTCTACAAGCAGATGGGCCGAGGCGATGCGAGAGATTTCCTCTCGTCTGGAGGAAATGCCAGGTGAGGAGGGATATCCGGCTTACTTGTCCAGCAGACTCGCCGAGTTCTATGAGCGAGCTGGTCGTGTTCAGACACTGTCCGGCGACGATGGCTCTATCTCTGTCATCGGAGCTGTGTCTCCGCCCGGCGGAGATATATCCGAACCGGTCAGTCAAGGAACGCTTCGAATCGTCAAGGTATTCTGGGGCCTGGATGCGGGATTGGCACGCCAGCGCCACTTCCCTGCCATCAACTGGCTCAATTCGTACAGTCTGTATCCGCAGGCTCTCGACCAGTGGTATCGGGACAACATTGCTAGCGACTATCCAGAGGTGCGAACCAAGATAAGCAGCCTGCTGCAGGTCGAGTCCGAGCTCCAAGAGATTGTCCAACTGGTCGGTTCTGATGCGTTACCTATTGACCAACAACTGACTCTTGAGGTCGCTAGAATGATCCGCGAATACTTCCTCCAGCAGAACGCGTTCCATGAAGTTGACACGTTCAGTACTCTGGATTTGCAGTACGCGATGGCAAAAGCTATCCTGACATTCCAAGAAGATTCCGAGAGGGCAATCGCCGGTGGCGCTGGCCTCGAGGACGTCGTCAATGTGCCCGCGCGCACTGACCTCATGCGAGGTCGTTTCGAGCAGGGTTACGTCGAGCGCATTGGAAAATTGCTTGGGGCGATGTCGAAACAGATCGCCGAGACTATGGAGGAAAACTAAGGGGGTGCCATGAATGAGTGGAAAAGAATACAGGACAATTACAGACGTAAAGGGACCCTTGGTCTTCCTTGAGAAGACTGAGCCCGTAGCCTTCGGAGAGATCGTGGAACTGCGCCTCTCTGATGGCACTATGAAGAACGGACAAGTGCTTGACACCAGCGACGACCAAGTTATCGTACAGGTTTTCGAGGGGACGGCCTCTATCGACAAACAGACTGGAGTCAAGTTCCTAGGGGACGTTTTCAAACTACCAGTCAGTAAGGGACTGATTGGACGCATCCTAGATGGTGCTGGCAAGCCCAGAGACGGTGGCCCGGAGATCGTGGCCGAGGAAATGGCTGACATCATCGGTGCTGCCATCAATCCGTACAGCCGTGAGAGTCCCGAGGAGTTCATCCAGACCGGGATTTCGGCCATCGACGCCTGCACCACACTAGTGCGTGGGCAGAAGTTGCCAATCTTCTCAGCATCAGGGCTGCCTCACAACGATATCGCACTGCAGATAGCCCGCCAGGCCAAGTTAATTGGCAGTGACGACGATTTCGTCGTTGTGTTCTGCGCTATGGGCATCACCGCTGAAGAGTACAACTTCTTCGTACACGACCTTGAGCGCACAGGCGCTCTGGAGAACGCTGTTCTATTCGTCAATCTAGCCGACGACCCAGCTGTCGAGCGCCTGATTACACCGCGTCTTGCTCTGACAGCCGCTGAGTATCTGGCCTTCGAGCACGACTACCACGTTCTGGTCATCCTTACTGACATGACAAACTACTGCGAGTCTCTCAGGCAGATCGGAGCTGCTCGCGAGGAGGTTCCCGGACGACGCGGCTACCCCGGTTACATGTACACCGACCTAGCTATGCTTTACGAGCGAGCAGGCATCGTGAAGGGGAAGAAGGGAAGCATCACGCAGTTCCCCATTCTGACAATGCCAGGTGACGACATCACTCACCCGATACCCGACCTGTCAGGATACATCACCGAGGGACAGATTGTCATTTCGCGTGAGTTGCACCAGAAGGGCATCTATCCTCCTATCAACGTCCTGCCGTCATTGTCGCGTCTGATGAACGCAGGAATAGGCGAGGGAAAGACCCGCGAGGATCACAAGTCGGTCTCTGACCAACTTTACGCAGCCTACGCACAGGGGCGCGAACTCAGGGGATTGGTGGCGATTGTCGGAGAGGACGCGCTCAACGAGCGCGACTTGCAACTACTGAAGTTCTCAGGCATCTTTGAGGACCAATTCCTCAGGCAGAGTCGTGATGAGGACCGACCTATAGTAGAGGGCACGCTTGACCTCGCGTGGGACCTCCTGACCAACATCGACACGAAATACCTCGTCAGGTTGGACCAGAAGTGGATAGACAAGTACCACCCGACTGAGAAAAAGTCGTGATTAGGGCGAGAGGACGCTAAGGAGGTAGAACATGGCTCTGGACATCAAGCCAACCAGGTCCGAACTAATCAACCTCAAGCGACGCATCAAGCAGACCCAGAACGGCTACAACCTACTCAAGATGAAGCGAGACGGGCTGTTCCATGAGTTCAGATCCCTGCTCTCCGAGATGATAGAGGCCCGTGAGGAACTGGTAGGGACCTATCGGGAAGCAGTTCAGTCAATCAGTCTGGCCAGCGCCCTCGAAGGCGGTCTCGCTGTCAAGAGCGCAGCCATAGCCATCTCACGCCACCCCGAGGTCACTGTGACGCGACGCAACATCATGGGAGTAGTTGTGCCGAGTGTGGTCGGAACCAACCTGACCACCTCGATAGATGAGAGAGGGACTGGGCTGATCGGAGGCTCAGCATACATCGACGAGGCATCCGACTCGTACTCCACTTTAATCGAGAAGATTGTCAAAGCCGCCGAGATGGAAGCGACATTGAAGAGGCTCCTGGTTGAGATTGAGGCGACCAAGCGGCGAGTCAACGCGCTTGAGTACGTAGTCATCCCTCAGATGGAAGAGGCACGGAACTTCATCCAGCTCCGTCTTGAGGAGATGGAGCGTGAGGAGACGTTCCGTCTGAAGCGCTTCAAGAACAAGTGAAACGGCAAACTTCGTTCGCCGTGCACACGTACGAGGGGTCAAAACGGACCTCCCCGACCCAACCCAAGGGGTCACCATGACCGAGGCCGAAATTCACCTGCTGGACACCGAGACATGGGAGCAGCAGGAACTGCTCGAGGTAATCTGCTCGAGGTACTTCGTCCTCGGTAGTCAGGGCTTAGCAGAGTACTCCTGGGAAGTTAACGGCAGGGAGGGTCGAAGTCCTAGCGCATCCTTGCGCTCGCTGAACAGGCACCTCAAGGACCTCAGCCTGATTGCAGTGTTAGATGAGGGGGACCCACCTCTGCTCAGCGTTGGTGGACTGCCGTCGCAGGTGATGGTGATGCCGGCTTGGCAACAGGCTCTGGTATGGATCCTAGTCACAGGGTTCGTGACCATGGCAGGGGCCCTCTGGGTTACCCATCTAAATCCGGCTCCAGCGGTTTTGGAATTAGCAGTCCTGCAGACTTCTCTTGTGTTCTTCGCCCTCCCTGTGATGGGATCAGTTCTGCTCGCAAGTTACGCCCGCATATTCGTCTCGGACGCGTTTGAAGTCGAGTCGAACCACTTGATTCCACTCGCCTTCCCGGTGATGTCCCCCGAATGGCCGTTCAGCCTGATATCTGCTATCGGCCAGATGAGGTCTGATCTGCACCCCATCCCTAATCGGCGAGCTCTCGGATTTATCGAACTGACCACGCCGACGGTGATGTTCGTCTGTGGATCGATACTGACCATCCTCGGCCTCGGCATGACCTCCAATCAACCTCCGGCCTTCGAGGCAGCCCCGATAGTGGTCGACACCAATTTTCTAGTGGACATCTTTGGATCTGTGATGCTGTCTTCTGACGTGGCCTTGAAACTCCAGTGGATACATCCAACCGGGCTGGCCGGCATCGCACTCTCGCTTGCGGGATGGGCTCTCCTGCTCCCCATTCCTGGATTCCCGGGTGACCGGATACTGCACGCCCTAATCGGCCCAGGAGACATGCAGGAAGGCAGCAACCAGACGTCCATTTTCATCGCTACTCTCGGTTTCGCACTTTTCATCTTCATCAGCACGGAATACTGGCCCTGGCTCCTACTGGCCGCCATCGCTGCATGGCGCAGGTTCAGTCCCGAGCAGATGCCATCTCCTTTCGTCGTCGACGAGTATGCGGGACTCGACGAGATTCAGATGCGACAGATTGCCTCGTTGGCGCTGGTCATCCTCCTGCTTGGCTACCCAGGCCTCGAGCCCAGTTACGAGATGGAGGATTGGGACAAAGGTCTGTCAACCGAATCTTGGCCCACACATATTTTCTTTGAGGATGGGGATGCNGAGGTCGAGTTGGCGCTCGAGCCAGTCGGGGTGATGCCAGTTTCCGGCTGGCTGCAGATGCGCATCGAAGGAGCCCCGTTCGGAGGCTGGCAGATTGATTCAGAGTGCATGGACGAAAGGGAAGTATGTCGTTTCGACGATATTACTCAGGCCTCGCCAGGTAGCGTGTCAGTCAGCATGAATCGTGATCAAATGGAGGCCAGTGCGCAGACATTCAGACTGGTCATCCTTCTCGATGTTGCCGATCACGTCTCTGAGTACGCCATAGTGTTCCATCCGACAGGGGTGACTTCACCGATAGACCCACTCTGGGTGATGGTCGAAGACACACAGACTCCTAGGATCTGCGTTGAGATTATGGTCGTCGAGGACGACTACGTCAACCTGACGAACAACGACCCGTTCTGGGCATTCGAGAACGAGACCTCTCTAGGTCCAGGAATTCATGATTTATGCATGCGAGGTCACGAGGGTGCCTTACAATCCCTGTCGTTGCGGGACAGCCAGTACCGCAGGATAGGCCCCTCCATCTCCCTGTCCCGCGAAAACCTATCCAATGACGTCCTGTTCCTGCCAATCGAGGGTACCCAGCCCATAATCCAAGTTTCCGACGGCGAGTGGCGCATTCCCGAGTGGTTTGAGTCGGACTCCGAGTACGTGATAGCCCGGGGCGAGTCCGGCTCGGCCTTCTGCCCCTCCACTGACGTAATCGCCGAAGTCAATGCCAGCGGCGACTGGGACAGGGACCTCGCTGACCGCTCGTCGATACTCCTTCCGGCTGGTGAGATCGATAACGCGACCCTCCGATTCGGTGCATCGGGCTGGCTGGCGCTGTGCCAAGGAACGACCATGTTCGCCTCGTACAGGGTGGTCGAGGGGCCGGATGTCATGGTTGACCCCGGAACCCTCTCGTCAAGGATGCCGAACGGCGAGTTTAGCATCGTTAACCGGGAAAACACCTCGATGTCCATATCTCTCGATTGGACAGGAGACGCAGTCGCTTGGGATAACTGGGAGGCTTGGGCACCGTCTGAAGTGGCAGCGATGTCATCGGTCACAGCCAACGCATCCGTCCACGGGTCCCCCTCTGCCTGGTGGGCAGCGTGGGTGACGGCAGATGAAGATGGCATCACTCTGCACTTTGCGGCGCGTTCGTGGGAGGCTGCATAATGCGGATAGCCATCCTCGGCGTTGGCTCGATAGGTGGAGTCCTTCTGGGTGCCTTGTCCGACACCGACGCCGAACTGGTGGCTGTAGCCCGAGGAGAGAACTCTAGGATACTGTCACAGATGGGATTGGTTCTGCACACACCAGAAGGCCCGATTGAAGTGATTCCTCCCGAGCGTTTTGTCACTGTGGACAGCGAAGCTGGCCCACTGCCCACGGATCTACTAGGGTCGTGCGATGCCGCGCTCATTTGTGGCAAGGCCGACTCAACCCCTATACTTGCGCAAATTGCTGAGGAGTTGCTTAGTGAGGAGGGCATCGCCGCCAGCCTACAGAACGGCATGGGGCACGCCGAGACCCTCGCTCACAGGCTGAGTAGAGCCAGAACTCTCGGGGGGACGACCACTCACGGAGCCTGGCGCAGTGAGGCCGGGACCCACTGGGTCGGCCGTGGCAACATCAGGTTGGGAAGATTCGACAACTCCCCTCCCGAAGGGGCCGCAGCGATGCTGATGNCCAAATTGGACGAGGCTCACCTCGAACCCGATTGGTCGGAAAATATCCAGCGCACTATCTGGACGAAGATCTTACTCAATGTTGCTATTAATCCAGTGTGCTCGATAGCTGGCGTGCGCAACGGAGCGCTGCTTGAGGTACCCGAGCTCTGGGATCAGGCGTTCTCCGCGATGTTAGAGGCAGCAACGGTTGCCGCCGCCAGCGGAGTTGACCTCTCAGATCTCGACCTTGAGGGCACTCTGCGCACTGTAGCAGGGGCGACTGCACAGAACCGTTGCTCGATGTTGCAGGACGTGATGGCAGGACGTCAAACGGAGATCGACGAGCTGTGCGGGGCAGTAGTATCGCTGGGAGAGTCAGTCGGCNTCCCTACTCCAAGGAACGCCATGCTCCACGCACTGGTCCGGGGCATTCATATCTCATCCAGTTTCGAGTAANTCCGTCGGCGGTTTTTCGACCCATTCGTAATCGTTGNGCTGCTCGCATGGGCGCCTCAACGTTCATTAGCAGACAGAGGGGGAGCGCGTAANTGTCGTCGACGATTTTTCGTACGGTGATAAGGTGAGGGGATGCATCTACTTCGAATGGAACTTGAGAACTTCAAATCATTCGGTGGAGAAATCACGATTCCGCTTGAAGAGGGATTTACAGCGATAACCGGGCCGAACGGCTCGGGCAAGTCGAACACCTTGGATGCTCTTGAGTTTGTTCTCGGTCCAAAGTCCACGAAGTCATTGAGGGCAGCCAACGTAACCCAGTTGATATTCAATGGTGGTAAACGAGGCAGGCCCGCCAAACACATGTCGGCCAGCCTAGTATTCAGCAACACTCCCGANCCCGGCAGCCGCAGGAGACTGAGGATNGATACCGACGAGGTCCGATTCACTAGGGCCGTCAGGCTAGGTAGGAAGGGAGCTCCAATCTCTTCCTACCGAATCAACGACGAACCTTCCTCGGCAACCGAAATGCGTCGGGTCCTAGCCGAGGCGGGCCTGCGGGCTGGTGGCTACAACATCGTGAAGCAGGGCGATGTCACTAGCCTCGCCACGATGACCCCTCACAAGAGAAGAGGGATTCTCGAGGACGTCGCTGGCGTCACCGCCTACGACGATGAGATCCGCCGAGCCAACACCCAGCGCAAACATGTCGAGAACAATATCGAGACCATCGACCTGTTTGAGATCGAACAGAAGAAGCGCCTCAAGGACCTCGGTAAGGAACGCGAGCAGGCGCTCAAGTTCAAAGATATCAAGGAGGAGTTGGACACGGCTAGGACCTCGCTGCATCAGTCGAGGCACAGGAACCGCTCGGACGAGGTACATCTGTTAGGAGAGGAACGCTCTCGCTACCGAGATGATATCGATACCATCGGTGGCAGAGTCACCGAGGGCAACAGAGGACTACTCGCGCTCGACGAGGAGCTGGTGAAGGTAGATTCCGACATCAACGAGATTGCCGGTGGTGAAGCCCGAGACCTGTTCGAGCAGATTCGCCAGTACCAGATCGACATTGAGACCGGAGGCGATAGGATTGGCGATCAGCGCAGCATTATCGAGGATGCCGAAGAGGAGGCCGAGGAGTTCCGTGCAGAGCTACAGGGAGCCCAGTCGGCCCACGAACAGGCCGAAGACGCACTTACGAACGCCAGCCAAGACCTCGAAGAGGCCAAGGAGTCACTCAAGAGCGCCTCCGAGGACGAGCGGGATGCAAGGGATGCGATTGAGTCCGGAGATAAGGCAGGTCGAGGACTCAAGCGAATCCTCGGTCAAGCCACCGAAGCCGTGGACGAGGCCCATACGATTCATGCTGAGGCTAGACTGAACGCCGATTTGGCTGAACAGACCTCCCAGATAGCCTCGAGCAAACTGGCTGACCTCGAAGAGGAGTTTGAGGAAGCCACGATGGTTCGCGACGACCTCGAACTGGTCGGCGAAGACCTGCAGAGCGACCAACCTACAACTGACCGCAGTTCTCTGGCTGAAGAGCTCCGCCGAATGCAGAGGCAGGANGCCGAGCTGGCAGGAGACAGGGACCGCTCGGAGATTAGAGTCAGGGATGCCGAGAGAGATTTGAACAAGGCCAGAGCGCGCCAGGAGGGTCGCGCCAACAACCATGGCTCAGCAGTGACGCTGGCAGCACTCGTCAAACTCCGCCAGAGCGGCGATGTGAAAGGGATACTCGGCTCTCTTGGAGAGCTCACTGCACCGAAGGACCCGTCACACGAGGAAGCGCTGGCCAACGCCTTCGGAGCCGGACTTAGGAGCATCGTCGTCACAGATGACGATGTCGCAGCCAAGTGTATTTCTTGGCTAAGGCAGAATGGAGGCGGCAGAGCCACATTCCTACCTCTCAACAAACTCAGCACCAGTCGCCCAGGGGGGCGCTCCCTGATTGTCGCAAACAATCCCGGAGTTGTCGGTTTTACTCACGATCTGTTGGAGTACGACTCGGAGATTGAAACTGCTGTCAGGTACGCCGGGCGTAACACACTCCTAGTCGACACAATGGAAGTAGCTCGACGTAACATGGGCGGCGTTAGGCTGGTCACTCTCGATGGCTCGATAATCGAGAGTTCTGGAGCGATGACCGGGGGCTCAGCCCTCAAGTCTAATCGAAACGCATTCGGAGGTGGCTCGNTCTCGTCGAGCCTAGACAGACTGGAAGCAGCGGTCGAGGAGGCCAATCTCATCTATTCCACTGTCGAGGCCGCTCTCAGGGAGTTGCGAGGAAATCAGCAGAACCTGCGCGACAGGATACACGGCCTTGATGATGGCGACCACTCGCTACAGTTGCGCAATTGGAAGGCGGACATCGAGCGGGCCCAGAGGGATGTCGACGATATCCGCAAGAAGGTGGTAGCATCTAATGGTGAGTTCNAGCGTTGCGAGGTGGCCCAAGCCACTGCTAGTTCTGCGGCCGATGAGGCTAGGGAAAATTACGAGTCTGCAGTCGCCGATAGGGCCGCAGCCGCTCAGGCCTTGCAGGACCACGCCCCCGATCACCTATCGCAGAAGCTCCGAGAGGCAGAGCGAACAATGACCGAGGCCGAGCGTACTCGGCTAGCCTCTGAATCAGCAATTTCCAATGGTAACGAGCGCTTGCAAATCCTATCCGGGCGCGTCGCGGACATCCAGCGTCAAATTGACAAGAAGCTCAAGGCCATGTCTGAGGCAGAGTCAAAGATCTCCGAGTTGGGGAAGGCTATTGTTGAGGCCAAGAACAACCTTGAGGACCTCAGGGAGCAGGCTTCCCAGTTCGATGAGGAGCAGCAGGCGCTCAAGGAAAGGAGGGACGAGATTGTCGACGAGCGAGCAAGTCTGCGAGCATCAGTTGAGACCCTGTCTCAGAAGAAGGAGANCCTAACGTCTCGTATTGATGACCTGAATATCCAAATCCAGCAGAAGCGCGAAGCGGTTGACGAGATAGTCGCCGAACTTGAGGGCGCCGGGATAGCAATCCCGTTGCCAGAAGCGCATCTGCCGACTGTGGCCGAGGCGGAGAAGAGCGTGCAGGGGCTCGAGCGCCGCCTCGGTCATCTCGGCGATGTGAACATGCTCGCCATAGAGCAGTACGACAGCACTGCCGAACGCATCGCCGGGCTGGTGGAGGACGGCAAGTTGCTACGCAGCCGGCGCAAACATCTCGTCTCGATAGCCGTGCAACTTGAGGACGAACGCAAGACTAGGCTGATGGCTGTATTCAATCACGTCAACAGCAACTTCTCGAGAGTCTACAAGATACTGCAGCCGGCAGGTAGCGGAAAACTCCAGATGGAGAATCCGAAGAATCCCTTCGATGGCGGTTTGGAGATGCAGTGTGTTCCTCCGGGCAAGAGCAAGAATACCCGTCGTAGCCAGTTGTCCGGCGGCGAGAAGTCGATGGCCGCACTAGCTCTGATATTCGCCATCCAAGACTACGAGCCCAGTCCGTTCTACTACCTTGACGAAGTCGACCAGAACCTCGACCCATTCAACGCCGAGCGCATCGCGACCCTGTGCAGGATGCGCAGTCAGCGAGCACAGTTCCTCATGGTGACGCTGCGCAAGGTCAGCCTCACTCTCGCTGATCATCACATCGGCGTCACCCACGCCGGTGATGGGCGCAGTCGCCTAATCACCGACTTCGACAGGGCAGCTGCCCTCGAGATGGGGGAGGAATTTGAGGCCGAGAACAACGCCCAGGCGTTGGCCAAGGCCGAGCGCGAGGCGATGCCCGAACTGCCAGACCCGGAAGACATGCCTCGAGCTCCCGAGTCACTTGGCACCCCGAAGAGCCTGGGCGGCGTTGCCGAACGAGCTGGTGTGGATATCGAAGCCACTGGGGCAGAGGGGAAGATCGAGGCAGAAGGTGGCACAATTGAATCTCTGCGTGATCGTACTGAGGACTGGACCGAGGATATAGAGGAGCGCGAAGAGATTGAGCAGAATCTTGTAGAATCGGAGAACGAAGATGAGACTGATACAGAGGCTGAGCAGAAGGAGGCGGAATGATGACGGTGTTCGATGGCCAGACCATGCGCGACGACATCGTAGCGAGGATGCTGGGCAGCGATGCCGACCTCGAGACCAGTAGATATCTAGACAGACTGGTCGAGCTCGCAACCCTCGAGGAGGCCGAGCATCAGTTCCTGATTGATCCATTTGACCGCTCGGTGGCGCTCGTTCTGCAACTGTTCCAGTCTAGCGACCTCGATCCGTGGGATGTCGACCTCAGCTCTTTCCTCGAGATGTTCAACGAGAGGATCAAAGAGTCCGAGAACATCGACCTGCCGACCTGTGGTAGGCTTGTCAGGATGGCTTGGTGCATCCTGCGAGGACAGGCCTCTACTCTGTTGGAGAGGCAGGAGCATGCCTTCGACTTCGAAGAAGAAGAAGTCTGGGACTTCGACGGAGGCTGGGAGTCAGAGTTCGATGACGCCGACTACAATTTCTCTCTTGGAGTCCTGACCGGTGCGGCCGACGAGGCCCTGCCTCAGATGTTCGAAGGCAGGATACACCGCGACGAGAGCCGGCCAGTTACTCTCGGCGAACTCCTGATGGGGCTGCAGGACGCAGGCAGACTCGCAGCCGAACAGCGTCTGCGTGAGGAGATAGCCAAGGAGCGCCGCGAGGCTAACACCCGTGCTAGGGAGAGATTCAGTGGTAGCCTCCATATCGAGGACCTCGAGGGCGATCTACAGCGGACCTGGGAGTCTCTGAAGATACGATCTAGGGGGGCTGGAAAACCCATCGGACTGGGGGATTTAGTTGATGACATTTCCTCAAAGTCGGTTGAATCTGGAATACCGAAGGAGGAAGCTGAGATCGAGGCACAGGTGACAGCACTGGTCTCGGCGCTGTTCCTGACGAACAGAGGTTATGTCGATTTGAAACAGGAGAATGGACGTAATGGCAAAATCACTCTCAAAGACCTGTGGACAGAGGATGAGGATTTCTCAACTCTCTCTCAGAAACTCCACCCCAAGCCTATGATAGCGGAGGTCATCGCAGATGTCTGAGACGCCCCTTTCCACTATACTCGAGGCGATACTGTTCGGCGCTGGCCGCTCGATGTCGGTCGAGGAGCTGTCCGAACTGCTCGAGAAACCGCGGGGCGAGGTTCAGTCAGCCTTGCGCGAGCTACAGGCCACTATTCGTCGGCGCCGCGACTCGGCGCTTCAACTCACTGACATCGCCGGTCGATGGATTTTCGAGGTTAGACCAACCCTGTCTCCTCATCTGCCTGAGTCGTTCCGCGCCGACATCCCACAGAGGCTACTACCAGCAGCCGCATTGGTGGCCTATCATCAGCCGATGGCCCAGTCGCAGTTGGTGGATATGCTGGGACAGAGGGCGTACGACCACGTTCGTGACCTCGCTAAAATGGGACTAATCGACCGCAGGAGGGACGGTCTGACTAGGCGCCTCACTACTACCCGCCGGTTCGCTGAATACTTTGGATGCCCCGAAGTGGAGTACCGCAAGGTCAGGACGTGGTTTAGGGAAGAGGCATCCAAGATGGGCCTGACGAGTGCTCAGTTAGCCGCTTCACTGGCTCCCGAGGAGCAACTGACGATCAACGAGTTCTCCGATGATGTCACAGTTACGGAAGAGCCTCTAGAGGCCGAGGAGTGAATCACTCCGCCCTCAGATTCTCCAGTTCCTCTTCGACAGCCTTCTGGGTGATTCTGTCGCCTTGCTCTCGTAGTCGGACTGCGACGATATCAATCTCTGATCCCTCTGCACCAGCAGTCACTGCCATGTTCCGGACATGGAGCTTCATGTGTCCGGCTTGGATACCTACTGTCGCCAACGCCCTCAGGGCACCGAGGTTCTGGGCCAACCCCGCTGCCGCCATCACCTTGGCGAGCTCGTCGGCGGAAGTGATTCCGAGCAGAGCCACGTTGGCTTGCGCTGCAGGGTGCACTCTCACTGCACCTCCCACTAGTCCCACAGCCATCGGTAGTTCAATCGAGCCCACTAGATTGCCTTCGCCATCCTTCTCCCAGTGAGTCAGCGAGCCATAGGTCCTCTCGTGTGCGGCGAAACTGTGAGCACCGGACTCCACAGCCCGCCAGTCCTGTCCACAGGCGAGGGCTATGGGAGATATCGCATTCATGATGCCCTTGTTGTGAGTAGTGGCGCGAAACGGGTCGGCTTTGGCGAAGTGATATGCTTGCAGTATTCCCTCTATGACTTCGGAGCCCTGCTCCGCATTGCCCTTGTCCGACAATTCCTCAGGACTGAATACAGCACTCACCCTAGCCAGTCTGTGCACGGCAAGATTGCTGATTATGCGCAGTATAACTGTCCCACCTGTCATACTCTCTATCTTTGGGGCGATGGTCTCGGCCATGGTGTTGACAGCGTTTGCACCCATGGCGTCTCTACAGTCCACCAGGATGTGGACAATGACCATCGGTCCGGAGTCAGTTTCTATTATTCTGACTTGAATATCCCGACATCCGCCACCGAATTTGACTAGAATCGGGTCGACAGCATTGCAAGATTCGACTAATTCGGCGCTTTTTCCTAGGATTGAAGCCTTTGCAACTTCTGGATCATCGCAACCCACAACTTGGATTTGCCCAATCATCACCGGATCATCGTTGTCAGAGGTGAATCCACCATTGGCATGGCACCTCTTTGCCATATTGCTGGCGGCAGCCACCACACTTGGTTCCTCAAGGACGAATGGTATCAGATAGTGCTCACCATCGATGATGAAGTTGGTAGCGACTCCGATGGGCAGCGAGTATGTCCCGATTACATTCTCAATCATCCTATCTGCTGAATCTTCGGAAAGCTCACCTGAAGAGGACCATGCCTCTACTTGCTCTGGTGTGAGTTTGGCTGTGTGAGCCAGCACCTCCCTGCGTTCTGAAACAGAGAGCTTGTAGAATCCTTCGAGTCGGCTGCTGTCGACGGGCATCTGTATCAGTTGAAGCCCGGAGTAATTGGCTTCTAACTGTTTGCGATTGACCTTGTTCCTGTTCGCGATTTAGCAGTATAGTTCAGAAAACACTTCCTAAAAATGCGTTAATCTACCCATTAACGGGTTGTTAACGCATCAATAAAGCGTTAGTGAAGCGTTAACATCGAATTGTCACATTCGTAGCACTGGGTGAAAAGGGCCCAACTAAATCCTCTCGGAAAAACGCTAGAATGCGTTAAATCACCATCTGAGAAGCGTGAGGATGCGTGAATATTAAGAATGAGAGAGCTCGCTGCTCGAGCAATGATGGGAGAGGCAGTTTCTCTACTTGACCTACCTCCCCTCAGGGGAAATCCCTTCGAACTCAGGCCAATCGAGTCGACGCGAGCCCAGGACATAGTCGGGCGCGATTCACTGATGACCCGCTTGAGAGAGCATATCATATCCGAATCTCCGAGGATGGTGCTCTTAGTTGGGGGACGAGGCAGCGGTAGAACCTCTCTGGTAAACGCCCTGTCTTCTCAGGTCAGTAAGAAGTTCGTCGGCCAGTTCTGGCCTCGGGACGAGGCCGTCAGCTCCGTGATGAATGAGATCGCTGTCCATTTCATCGGTCACGAAGTTCCTCCGTCCACTGGGCAGATGTGTGAGCGCCTGATTGAAACGCTCGAGCAGAGTACAGGACCACTCTCCCTAATTGCCCTTGATTACCCCTCAAATACCCCTATGAATGACTTCCTAGCGCGCATGACGCCACTGTTGCAGAGGCTCAAGGCACTGGTTCTGGTGACGCTGACACCGGCACAACTGACCTCCTTGGACGAAGAGGTGCTCGATGTGTTCGATTCCCCCGAGCATCTTGATGGCCTATCGGAGAGTCAGATTCAGAAGTTGGCCGACAATCTCGTGCGCAGGAAGGCCCGTGAGCGCTGGATCATCAACCCCGATATCTTGACTGCCATCCACGATAGCACAGCAGGAAATCCACGCGAGGTGGTGCGCTTGTGCCGGGCGCTCATTGATGAAAGGCGAGGTGTCGGCTCCGAGGGTACACTCGAGAGGCTGGTCGGATGGCAGAGGATCGTGCAGGAAGAGGACGAAGATCCTCCAGAGGCACACTCCTCCCTCACCGAGTTAGAATCAGAACCCGTTCCCGAGTCAGTCGAAGATGGTGAGGACTGGGACGTCGAGCCCGATGACCTGTGGGAGGATGAATCCGAACCCGAAGGCCAATCCGAAGAGTTCGATTGGGACAAGGAACTCCCTGAACCAGACGATATCTGGGACGATGGGCCCGTGCCCGTGCCCGTGCCCGTGCCCGAGCCCGAGTCGCAGTCGCCCCCTCCAGAGGAGAACCAGGAGACGCTGGATTCCTTCCTCTTCGCCGAAGAGGGCACTGAACATCTGGTACAGCCTCGTCACGCCGGCGGACTCAGTGGCTTAGCCGACAGATCACAGAGAATCAGCGCAGCCATGCCCGAGGGTCTGGACGAGACTCCGATTACGGTCGCCGAGAATCGGCCGCAATTGACACCGGCTCCTATCAGGCCACCTCCTAGGCCGAATCCCGAACCTGCATTCGTTACCGACGCCAAGCCAGACACCTCGGTGCTACCCACTCAGGACCAACCGGTGATGGCTGCCGAGGGTGCCCTTTGGACTGTGGACTCTAGTCTCGGCTCATCCCTGCCTGTCTTAGATGCGGAGCCAAAGGCCAGTCCCGAACCAGTCTTCGACATCGATCACTCCCCTCCTCCTGCCGTAGTGCCGGAGCCAGTGTTTGAGGAGCCGGAACCTGCTCCTCCCCAAATCCCGATTCCCCTCGGACCAGCTTGGGATGTTGACGAGCCTCTCAACCATGCCCGAGTCGCGACAGTTTCCGATGCTGAGCGTACCGTGCTGGCAGCAGCCAAGGCACGCGAGATCTCACCTTCGGACCCGGAACTACAGGCCTTTCTCGAGGTCGGTAGACCTCGACTATCGCAGATTTTCAATGGACTGCGGAAAGCTGGCCTGCTCTCGGTCAGGAAGCAGGGCAGGACGAGACTGTTCAAACTAAGCAGAGCAGCCTCGTTGGAACTCGAGATGACATAGGTGCTCAAATGTCCGGCTCAGTAGTAACCAGAGATAAGGTTGAGAGGTATCTGGCCCTGACGACTGAGGCTAGGTCGAAGGCGACCCCCTGCGCGGAAGGTGTGGAGGACGAGGCCCGATTGACCTCGATGCTGAGGATGTGCGATGACTACGCCGCTGATGCCAGGCATTTCATGGAGTCCGATGATTTGGTTCGCGCCTTCGGGGCCATCAACTACTCGCACGCTTGGTTGGATGCCGCCGTTAGAATCGGTCTACTGGACGGCCATGGAGATGACCGGTTGTTCACGCTGCCCTAGGTCTCGACCAGCCTGAGGAACCGGCCCGATGCGACTTCGATGTAGGATCCTCCAGAGGATATCAATCTCTCCTTAAGGTCCCGGTCGACTGTCAGTACCGGCCATCTTCTCGAACCAGAGAGAGTTACCAGCATCTCGTCCGGATGAGACATCCCATCAAGGTCGAGAACTCTCTCGGAACGGCTCTCGAGCAAACTGAGGAGGAGTCCCTTCCTCTGTTGCGACAACAGATCTAATTCGCGATGCACACTTTCGAGCACCATGAGTTCGGCTTGGCCAACCACTCCCTTCATCGCATCGTCGATATTCAACTTTGCATCCATCAGTGCGACCCAGCCGCATGCGTCTACGAGGACGCCGACCATCCAATCACCCTGCAATCGAGCCGTGGCCGATGAGCCGCCAGCGCGAGCCGATGCGACGGGACAGCGTGATTCGACTACCTGACTTGGCACAAATTGGCAACCTCAGTTGCAACGTCGCCGATCGACCTTTGATCGATGAGACTGTTCCGACGCTGGTGGCGGTGGCAGAGTTCACCATAAGCATCTCATTGGGCTGCAGCGGGCGAACCGATTTGGCATCCCCTTCTCCGGCCGAGGCCATGTTCTCAAGCAGATCGAGATCGAGATCTAGGGCCTCCCATATTGGTGGCAGTTCACCCTCGCGAGCCATGACCTGTCCAGAGAGCTCATCGGCCTTGGTGGAGACAGGGTCCATCGGAGTAGCGATGCCGCACAATCCTCCTGCGTGAACGGATTGCAGGTCAAGCCCACCTCCCTTGACACTCTGAATGGTAGTTCGAATTGGCTCCCAAGTCGTCTTTCCGCCTGTTTGCACCCTGCGGCCAGGGGCTATCAATATCGAATCTCCCACGCTGAAGGAACCCTCGACGATGCTGCCGCCGATGATTCCGCCCTGCAGTTTCTCAGGGCGCGAGCCCGGACGATTCGTGTCGAACGAGCGAGCGACGTACATCAGACCTGACTCACCAGAGGACCTGTCTGGAGTGGGAATGACGTCTTCGATGGCCTGTATCAAGACGTCTAGGTTGACGTCGTGGTGGGCCGAGACCGGGATGATTGGAGCAGACTCGGCTATCGTGCCCTTCAGGAAGTCTCTAATCTCCTCGTGGGATTCGACAGCCCTCTCTCGACTCACTATGTCGATCTTGTTCTGTACCACTACTATGTTCTCTATTCCTGCTATCTGCAATGCGGCCAGATGTTCACGGGTCTGAGGCTGCGGGCACTTCTCAGTAGCAGAAATGAGTAGCATCGCCCCATCCATAATCGAGGCGCCTGAAATCATCACAGCCATCAGGGTCTCGTGACCCGGGGCGTCAACAAACGAGACCACACGTAGAAGCTCGCCATCCGAGTCCTCGTTGCCATCAGGGTGCTTACCTCTAGCGTAGTACCTACCGTCAGAGGTCCTGTAGAACGCTGTGTCGGCGTAGCCTAACTTGATGCTGATGCCGCGCTTCATTTCCTCCGAGTGGGTATCGGTCCAGACTCCGGAGAGCGCTTGAGTGAGAGTGGTCTTACCGTGATCGACGTGACCGACCATGCCGATGTTGACTACAGGTTGACTGGGAAGACTCTGAACCAGTTTAATTCCCCCTGCCAACTCACTCCTCTTCTCCAGAGGGCTCCTCGACAGGTGCGGCCTCCTCAACGAGGCCGAAGATGGCGTCGAGGGAGCGATTGCCCGCCTCGGTGATCTTCAGGTTAATCTGGCGGGTGTCCTGGCCGATTACGTTGCCTCGCAGCTTACGTCGCCTTCTGAGGCCGTCGTACTTGTATCGATACACCTTACCTCTCTTCTTGACATAGCGCTTGCCCTTGTAACCGATTCCCGCAGTGATGAGGACTGACTTGATGCCGACGCCGTCCAGTTCTGGCCTCATAGGGCGCCCCGTCAGATCGGAGCCACCAGTGATCTCCAGTTTGTATCCAGATAGGGATTTGTCACCCTCTCCGATGAACATACCGTCCACCGAATCCCCGATTTTCTTACCTAGGAAGTGGTTGTAGTTTGAGCCCGTAATCTCGATACCGAAGGCCCGGCCACTCGATGTGGGATTGGTATCGTTAATCACCGCTTTGAATGCCTGCTCCGCTGCCATCTCATCACCTCGGACGGCCTCCCGACTAAAGGCCCCTATAAGAGCGGTTCGGAAGCGCCATAGGCGCTTGCTGAATCAACTGATTTCCTTCTCGATTCGACTCTCCAGAGCCGCAGGTGCGGTATTGGTCATGGTGATGTGCTGCGTCCTCCCCCTACCCACCGTCGCGTTCGCAGTCCGCGACTCAATCAGCCCCAGTGTCTCGAGCTCCTTGAGGTGCTTCCAGAAGGTGGTGTAACTGCGGGGTTTGTCCCCGTTCTCCTCGCAGACTAGATTGTACAACTTCTGGGCATCACCGCTGGAGATCTCGTCCACCCTCTTGAGGCGCCTGCAGATACCGAGGAGGACCAGTTTCTGATGCTTGCCCAGATTGTCGACCTGACTTGGTTCGACCGAAGCACCCCGTAAGGTGCTGGGCCGTACATCCTCGATTAAGACGTCTCCTCTGCCATCCATCTCGGCGCGTCGAATTGCTGCTTCCAGCAGTTCGATGGCGAGACGCGCGTCACCTGTCTCAGCGGCGAACCTACCGATCTTGGACAGAGTGTCATCGCCCACCGATCCCGGTTTGCAGGCCTCCTCGTAGCGCTGCCTAGCGATACCCGTGAGCGCGCGCTCGTCGTATCCGCCCAGCGCCATCATGCTGCTCTCGCCGAGCCGAGAGATAATGGCTGGTTCGAACAACCTGATTAGGGAAACATCTTGACTCACCAGTATCATCGAGAGCGAGCCCTGCTGGTCCTGACCCTCATCGATTCGGAGCAGTTTGTAGATTAGGTCGCCCTTGTCGTTGCGAATTAGCACATCTACTTCGTCGAGGGTTAGCAGGAGATGGGTCTTGTGTACCTTGAGGTTACGACGAATAGATTGGATGATCTCGCTCGAGCTGAAGCCCCGTTCTGGGTGCCCAGAGTCGAGTGAGCGAGCAATCTCCTGCAACACCTGTGAGGCAGTTGGGTGGTTGCGGCAGTTGACATGAGCGAGAACTATCTTCCTGCGTCCGTCCAGCATTCGCTGAAGATCTTCTCCGAAGCGACGTGTCATCACCGTCTTGCCCGAACCTACTGGTCCTGTAATGACTGCCCTGCCACTGACTCCGTCCCCTTCCATTCCACTGAACATCGAAGCGAGCTCACCGAGTTCCTCATCGCGACCGACCAATGCAGGCGGCGTCCAATCGAACGAGAAAAACATCCCGTTCAGCAGGACCTTGCCCGCTCCTATTCTGTCTAGGTAGTCGACCATTATGTGACTCGTGCTCACATCGTTATTAGACATATTTGGAGCAGCGCGCGCACATATGCCTGTCTGCAGTGTGCACGTGAGTCAGGGTATCTCGTCGAACTGGTAACCTGTCTCCCACTTCTTCTCTCCAAGTGCAACTTCGAGCTCGTACGGGGTGATGAGCGGCTTGGCATACCTTACGGAATCGTCGATTGCTATTCGAGGGCAGGCGGTGTTGACGTAGGCATCGACCGGGTAGAAGTCGATGAGGTCTGGGCTTATGTGATCCAGTGCCAGCAGGTATCCCTTGCGCCCGTGCTTCTCAAGTAGGCGCTTCATGCGTATTGCGAGGCTACGACGCATTTGGCCCGGCTTCTCGCCAATCAGGATACCGAACGTCTGGGCATCGTCGACCGAGTTTATCAGACCGAAGCGCTGGCGCAGAATCCTCTCGATGCGTTCCAGGGACATCTCGGTGGCATCCCCTGAGTAAGGGTCGAGCATCGCCAGCGGCTTGCCAGTATGCAGCACTAGGCCGATGGGATGGAAATCGCCCGAGCCGAGGAACATGTAGTGCCCTATCGACGGGTCGTCGCCTGAGTAGTTGCAGCCGAGTACTTGGCCGGGAAAGGTCAACCTGTCACCGCCGACAGGTATCTCTACGTCGAAGCCCGCCATCTCAAGTCTACTCTTGAAATCCTCAAGCAGATGGAGGTGCTGTATGGAGCCCACTAGGCCGAGCCTCGCTCCAGTCAGAGGGGCAACCCTTCCAACCGCATCGAGAAAACGCTCCTTGGCAGTTTCTTCGTCAATATCGGCCTCCTCGCCGACCGACTCCAGTCGCGACTGAGCGATTGCGCGATGACTCTCGAGTAGAGGCAGGACTGCTGCCAACTCGGGGTCGCCATCGTAGGTGACTGGGATGAAGTGAGTTGGCATCCCTGAGTCGATGTTCATCTGACTGTGGCCCATGTGTGCGACCAGCTCGACCCCCATCATCTTCATCTTGTCATGAACTAGGTCGCACGCTCCGTAGCACGGGTCGGCAGCCAGGATGACCTTAGCATCGGACCCGTCCTCAATTGAGTCCATCATCTCCAGAGCCTGCATTTTCAGTCCCTCGGGAACCTGTAGCGCGACAAGTCGGTTATCGTTAGCCCTAATCCTCTCGACTAAATCGTCGAGCTCGAAATCGTGTCTGTCCAAGTCCATGTAATCACCTGAGAATCTCGACTCTGCCGTCGATTATGTCTATGCGAGCCAGAGTCCTGATTGGCCAGTCCGGTCGCTCCTTCGCGAGCCTCTCGCGTCCCTCGCCCTTCTCGATGGCGATGACTATGTCCTGCAGAATCACGCCCATCTCCTCGAGTGTTGCCAGTATCGGCTCAAGCGTGCCACCGGTTGAGATCACATCATCGACGATTAATATCCTCTCTCCTGGTTTGATGTCGTTGATGTAAGTGGTGGACTGCGAGTACCCGGTCGCAACATCGACCTGGACTTCGCCCTCCATCCCGTACTGGCGTTTGCGAATCACCACTGTCGGTTTCCCAGTGGCATCTCCTACTGCTGCTAGAAGGGGCAGCCCCATCGCCTCGATGCTGACCACGAGGTCGACCTTCGACCAGTCTACCATCTCTACGATGAGGTCGCGAGTGGCACGCAGCACGTCTGCATCCATCCTTGGGATGCCGTCGGATATGGGGTGGATGAAGTACGGGTAATCGCCCTTCCAGATGATGGGGGAGTCACGAAGAGAATCCTGCAGCACGCTCAACGAATCCGAGGGCGACATGGCCCTACGCCCTCACACTAGGCCCTTCAAATGCTCGGCTCCCTCGACGAGCCTAATCGTACAAGGGGTCGGGAATTTGCAGCACGCCTTCCTGAGGGCGTCCCGCGCTGTGAGGTAGTGCTCTGGGTCAGTCTGAATCGAGACCAACGTCTGATCACGTTGGACGCGAGCTGCGGTACCGACGTTCTTACCGAACGACTGCCGCATTCCCAGTGAGACACGATCCGCCCCTGCACCGGTGGCCTGCTTATTCTCACGCAGGATCTGATGAGGATAGGTGTGCATTCGAAGTGCGTATCCCATATCCCCTGCATTCTTCCTGATGGTGGCATTGGCCACCTGCCGAGCTGATTCCAGAGCCTGGTCGCGGACCTGGCACGGATTGTCGGCAGTGAGCTCGACGATGACCTTGAATTGACCTGCTTCCGCGGCCTTCCTATCGCCCATGAAGAAGCGCAGTATGCGGTTGTTCGGGACTCCTCCAGAGTACTCTCGCCGGGTGTAAGCTTGGCCCTTGATTTGGCGATACATTGATCCTGGCTTGCGTGCCATGCGACTACCTCGTTGGCGCCCCACTGACCCTCTCTATTTAACGATGAGGCAACACTGTAGGCGCCCCCTCAATCGGCCCTTAACCGCTCACTCTCTCTCTGGACCTCTCTGACAGCTATTACTATCAGCACAAAGCCCACGAGCATCGAGGCCCCGATGCTCTCGTCCAGCAGCGCCCATCCACTTAGGACCCCGAAAATTGGGACTAGGAAAACATAGGAGGCTGCTGCTGTCGGACCAATCCTGTCAATCCCTCTCGCGAACCAGACATAAGTCAGGACAGT
>JGI26063J44948_1000009_pt1 | contig 48611 bp, 40 predicted proteins | sample MarorgKNORR_S2LV_4_FD_44948 | JGI IMG/M metagenome (IMG submission 44948) | reverse complement strand
CTGGCACGCCCAGGGAGCCTAAAGGCCCATAAGAATGGTTTTTCTAACAGGGTTCCCACAAACTCAGCAACCCCATAATCAATAAGAAATGGTAACAAGAGACACGCAACTAAAAAAAACACAGCTAAAGTNCTTGCCAATTGAAACAACACAGTACCACCTGTTGAGGGGCTTATGATCCAGTCGGGTCCAACACCAAAGAAAACTAAACCNGCAAAAANACTACCCAATATTCTTATAATCAACCATGAAATAGTTGTGGTGAATATTTGCTCTATTTGATTCNTTGGCCTCTGGCGGTGTTTCTTTTTAGATAAACTGAAATAAGTTGAGCAACAACAGGACACAAACAAAAGCACTGTTACAAAGCCAGGAAGGTAGTCTTGAGTCACACCCCTTAGTAACTCAAAAATAATACCCATGCCAATTGTCGGCCTTCCATCAACAAACATAGGGGTTAAAAATATCAACACCCCAAGGGTTGACGGAACAATAAACCTTAGAATATCTTTGAGCNAGAATTTGTTAGTCATTTATTGACCCTGTTATCATTGGTTGTCTTCTTCTTTGTTTTTATGGAATTATTATAGACATAGGGTTTAGTTGTTTATCAACATGTTAATGATCATGTAAAATATATACAGCATTTGTTTTTAGAAGAAACCAAAGAAGAAAAGGAGAAACATGAAAATTAATATCAACGACGTAGGTGGCGCTTTAGTTAAAGAAGATGACCGCTATGTTGTAAAAGACAACACAGATTTAAAGAATCTGGTAGTGAGCAGCACCAACCTAAACCCAGGAAAACAAACCACAGGACACTTCCATGCGGGACAGGAAGAGGTTTATATTTTTGTTAAAGGTATGGGTAGAATGCTCCTTGGAACACAAGATGCCGACAACGTCACCATCAATGAAGATTTTGCAGTCAAGCAAGGAGATGTTGTTTTAATAGAGGATGGCAAATTCCATAGAGTTGTTAATGACTCCGAAGACGAGCTGTACTTTGTTTGTGTTTTTGATGGCAATCGAACGCACCAATAAACCCCCAAGCCTTTATAATAAAGGTGAGTAAAANTGAATAAAGCTTTCCCAATAGCCATTATTTTAAGCNCTTTGTTTTTGTTGGCCTATTTCATATTGGCTTCAAGCGGACTGATTNTGTCATTTGAGCCTGGATTATCAGCCGGAGANATTTCTAGGTGGTGNGAAAGGGTTGGNGATGGAATCTTTAGAGAGCCCTCAAATGCACTCAGCAACCTAGGGTTTATGGTTGCTGGCCTTTATATGTTTAGAGTTTTAAGCACGGGACCAACCAACCAACAACAAAACACATTCAGTGGGTTAAATAAATTAAGCATGCTTTATGCTGGGGCTGCCATTTACTTAGGTCCTGGCTCAATGTTGATGCACGGAACCCACACTGAATGGGGGCAGTGGGCAGACAACTTAAGCATGGTTATGTACATCATCTTCCCCTGGCTTTACAACCTAAAAGAAATGGGACGCTGGAGCTCAGAGCGCTTTCTTGTAATTTATTTTTCCATCGTTGTTCTTTATGGGTACACAAGGTGGGTGTATGGGGATGATCTTGGAATTGGTTTAGATTTATTTGGTTTATCAATAGGACTATGGATAATTTCAGAAACACTATTTAATTTTTGGACACCAGTTTTTAGGTGGGTTTCTGGGTTAGTAGGCTTTGTGGTTGCGGCAATGTTTGGAACACTGCCCAGTGAAATTCTGTCCAACCCTACCGAGTATTGGTGGGTGGTTTTATTTTGGCTCCCAGCTGTTTTTGCGTCCCACGCACCAAGAATTAAAAGAACCTATAACCCTTGGTTTTTCTTGGGTATGGCGTCATACATAACCGCCTTTACTATTTGGTTAAATCAGTGGTCAGAGATGCTGTGTAACCCTGATTCTTGGTTACAGCCCCACGCAATATGGCACCTGTTAAGCGCGTTTTCTACATGGTGCTTTTTCAAATTTTTTAGAACTGAAACAACACAACAAATATAATGTTTAATCACATGCTTAACAAAAAAACTCAATATTGTTTTTATATAATAGTGCTGCTTTCTATGCAACACAGTGTTGCTGACATTTCTGTTAACGCGGAAGTCGATATCACAAGAGAGCAGATCAAAAAATTACCCACCGACGACATATGGTGGACTGTTTATGGTGAGGACATGTTGTGGAACTTTAAAAACCTTAATAAAATTTTTCCAACAAACACCGTTTACAGAAACGGGCCAGTAAAAAACTTGCCTCTAAATATATCTAAAAGTATCGCTAACACTAAAATACAAACACCTAAAGGACCGATGGCATTTGAGAGTTTTCTGCACAGCGATCTTTCAACTGCAATATCAATGATCATTGTTCATAAAGGTGAAATAGTTTATGAGAGTTATCCGCGAATGAAGCCCCATGAAAAACCCGTTTTTTGGTCAGTTGCAAAAGTCTTTGCAGCAACGCTGGTGGCGATGTTGGAGGANCAAGGCAAGATTGACACAAGGCTCNCAATCGATCTGTATTTGCCAGAATTAAAAGGCTCAGATTTTGAAGGGATCTTGGTGCAAAATATTCTCGATATGGCAACAGGCATTAAATGTTCTGAGGAGTATGAAAACAAACAAGCTTGTTACTATGTGTATTCTTCTGCAATAGGAGACGGTTTTTGGACCGCAGAGTCTCCAGACAACCCCTATGAGTTTGTTGCAAAACTAAAGGTTGGTAAGTATACCGAACAAGGAAAACAATTTGATTACTCAGGGGTTAACACCTTTATTCTTGGGTGGTTGGTTGAAAAAACAACAGGGCTTCAGTTCCAAGACGCCCTAAGTGAAATGATATGGACCAAAATTGGTGCCGAGGCAGACGCCGCTTTTTTTGCACCCAGGTTTGGCGTCCCAGTCACGCATGGTGGGTTTTTAGCTAGACCAAAAGATGTTGCCCGTTTTGGGTTATTATTTACCCCTAGTTTTAATAAGGTATCAGATAAGCGGCTGATCTCAGAAAAGTACATTAATAAATTGCTCTACTCAGGACGGCCATCCCTTATAACAAAACCAGGCACCCCTAGCTTCATTCCTGGGCTTAAACACAATATAGATCAGTGGGATATGGTTTTTGAGAATGGCAATATTTATAAAGGAGGTTGGGCTGGACAAGGGTTAATAGTAAACCCTACGGAGGACTATGTGGTGGTGTGGAATAGTTATTTTAAAGACAAGCAAATGAGCGAAACAAAATTAACGCCGGTGGTTTTTGGGTTAATGAGTACTCTTTATAAAAACAAAAGCGAGTTATGACCAAAGACTATTTAATATATGGTGCTGAGCTGTCACCTTACTCTGTTAAGGTCAGGTCTTATTTTCGCTACAAGGAAATCCCTCATCAATGGATTATAAGAAACCAACAAACACAAAAAGAGTTTAATAAGCTCGCAAAAATTCAGGTTATCCCTTTGGTGCTAACCCCCGAGAGAGAGGTGCTCCAGGACTCAACGCCAATCATACAAACTTTAGAAGAAAAATTTCCCCAAAACAGCATAATTCCAAGCGAAATACACACAGCCTTTATCAGCAGATTTTTTGAAGAGTATGCTGACGAATGGGTTGTGAAACCAATGTTTCATTACCGTTGGCGATACAAAGCAGATCAAAACGCTGCGAGCCAGCGCTTTGGTGAGTTATTTGTTCCTGGTTGGGCTAAAAGGTTGCCAATCTTACATAAAATATTAAAAAACCAAGCCGCTAAAATATTTAAAAAAAGAATGAAGACAAGGCTTTGGGTTATAGGGTCAAACCCTATAACTGAGGGAGAAATTGAGAGGTCATTCACCAACCTATTGGGGTTGTTGGATAAACACTTACACCACAGGCCATACCTTTTCGGCGCGAGACCATCTTTAGCAGACTTTGGTCTTTGGGGGCAGGTGTATAACGCCTGGACTGATGTTAGTGGAAAAAGAATCATTGAAGGCGGCTACCCCAATGTAAAACAATGGATAGACCGTATGTTGAACCCTAAAAACGAAGGAGATTTTGAACAATGGAGCAGCTTGGAAAATACAATAATGCCAATATTAATCACAGAAATGGCCCAAGTCTTCATGCCATGGTTGAGCGCTAACAACGAAGCCATACAGAACGGGGAGGACAGCTTGTCTATAACTATTAATGGCAATGTTTTTGAGCATAAAGTGACCTCAGTCCAAAAATATCACACCAAATCATTTTCAGCATTGTTAGAAGAATATGCAGCCATCCCAGATAAAACCGAGCTCAATGATATCCTCAAATCAGCAGGCCTATTAAAGTTTTTGGAGTAAGCGGCGTGCAACAATTAAAAGTGTATCAATCTCTTTGGGCAATGGAGCAACGACACCCAACAAAAAAAGAACCTAGCGACGAACATAACTTTAAGAAAATAAAGAAGGCTGGCTTTAGTGGCGCCACGATTGATTTAGCCGCCCACGAAATAAAAGCCTTCCAGGCAAAAAAACACCATTTTATTGAGAACAATTTGGGGTGCATGGTTAATGCATTTCCTTATAAGGTGGGGGATCTCGGGCCTATTTTAAATCTAGCCAAAGAGTTTGATGCTTGTTTTGTCAATATTATTGGGGGGGTAATGCCGATAGATTACAAGGACGCTGTGCCATTAGTTTATACATGGATGGAAGAGGCAGACAAAGCCAATATAAAGATTCTATTTGAGACACATAGGGACAGCCTGCTGAATGACCTATACTACACGCTCCAATTAATTGATGCGGTTCCAGAGATGAGATTGTGTGCAGACTTATCCCACTTTGTGGTTGATAGGGAAATGTGGACTCCAATCAGCGAGTCAGACCAACAATATATTACCACCATATTAGAGCGTTCAGATTGTTTTCAAGGCAGGGTAGCTAGCCGCGAACAAATACAAATACAGCTTAACTTCCCACAACACCAAGTTTGGGTAGATATTTTTAAAAAATGGTGGGCAGAGGGTATCCAAAAATGGAGAGAGAGAAACGGGGAAAATAAGACACTGTATTTTTTATGTGAGCTAGGACCTCCTGGATACGCTATTACNGATGCAACACAGCTAGAGTTATCAGATCGTTGGCAAGAAGCTTTAATTATAAAGTCTTGGATTGAAACAATTTGGCAAAACAATGACTAAACAACCCTTTTCATACCCCGTCTTAGAGCACCCAGCTCCACAATTAACCAATAAGCAAGCAGAGTTATTTTCATCAGCTTGGTTCAGTGAGCCCACCTTTATAAAACCCTTAGCGAGCGAGCGCGACCAAAACTTTTTATTCAAAGATCAAAACGAAAAAAAATTTGTTTTAAAAGTTGCCAACTCTAAAGAACCCTTTGGTGTCTTGGATCTACAAAACAAAGCATTGGAACATCTTGCATTATCCACCAACCTAATTCTTCCTAAGGTTATNCCTGATAGCAGCGGCAAACTAATTCGTCAAGAGGAGGNAAATGAGAGTAAGCACTATATTAGGATGGTCTCTTATATTGATGGAATTCCTATGGGCGACGCCAAGCAACCAAAAGATTTTAAAGTGTTATATTTTAATATGGGCTCATTTTTAGGGCTCTTGGGTCAAGGTTTAAAAGGGTTTACACACGATAACTCTAACCATCGGCTTTTATGGGATGTTAAAGAGACTGAAAGCCTATTTGAAATAATAGAGTTTATTAAGGATAAAAAAAAGAAAGATCTGGTTAAAAAGTCTTTAGAGTATTTTGTTGAGCACATTAAAGAACCCTTAAAAAGACTGCGATCCCAAGTTATTCATAACGACATGAACCCAGACAATGTTTTGGTAACACAGGACTTTTCAGACAGCGTTTCTGGGATGATTGATTTTGGAGATGTGGTGTTTGCCCCCTTGGTTAACGATTTGGCTGTGGCGGCCTCTTATCAAACGGTTACACAACAAGACCTGTTAACCGGAACTTGTTATTTGTTAGAGGGTTATCAAAAAGAATACCCTTTAACAAAAAATGAAATAGCATTGCTCCCAGGTTTGGTGGTTAATCGCATAGCGATGGGGTTAATTATTGCTGAATGGAGAGCAACAACACACCCTGAAAACAAAGAGTATATTTTAGGCTCTATTGAAAAAACATGGGATGTATTGAGGCAAACACATCAAGAACAACCCAAAGAAATAGCAAACCAATTAATAAGGTTTTTAAGCGAAAGTGAAAATAAACTTTAACATTTAATGAACTTAAGACANCGAAGAAAAAAACACTTGGGTAATGCAAGCTCGTTCTTTTACAAACAACCTCTGCATATTGTTAAGGGTGAGGACGTTTGGCTAATAGACAGTAATGGCAAAAGGTATCTCGATGTTTATAATAATGTAGCCCATATCGGACACACNAACCCNGAGGTTGTAGACGCAATTTCTAAACAAGCGGCAACCCTTAACACCAACACGCGATACATTCATGAGAGCATTATTCAGCTAGCCGAACAGCTAATAGCCACCATGGATAAGGGTTTGGAGGTTTGCTATTTTTGTTGTAGCGGCAGTGAAGCAAACGATTTAGCTTTGCAATTAGCTAGAAATTACACCCAACAAAAAGGATGTTTAGTTACAAAGAACGCTTATCATGGCAACACCTCAGTGGTTTTTCAAATGAGCCCAGAGGATTGCTCTTTAGAGTTTAGAGAAGATTGGGTGGGGCTGGTTGGTGGGCCAAGAGAGTATTTAGACAATAAAGAAAAACACTTATCCGACAGCTTTAAAGTAGCCGAAGAACTAAAAAAAGAAGGCCATGCCCCGGCTGCTTTTATCGCGGATAATATTTTCAGCAGCGACGGTATTTTCTCAGTGCCAGAGGGTTATCTTAAAGATATGTATGACTTAGTTAGGTCATTCAATGGGTTAACCATTGCAGATGAGGTGCAATCAGGGTTTGGGAGAACAGGTAAATATATGTGGGGGTTTCAGCATGACGATGTTGTTCCTGATATCGTGACCTTGGGTAAACCTATGGGCAACGGCCATCCGTTAGCTGCGGTAATAACGACCCATGAGATAGCTCAAACATTCAACAAAAAGCATGGCTATTTTAATACCTTTGGGGGGAACCCTGTTGCAGCTGCTGCAGGCTTAGCGGTTATAAAATATATACACAAACATGGATTAATAGAACACGCAAAGTCAGTTGGAAGCTATTTTAAAGAGGGGCTAGAACAATTAGCAAGCAGCTTAAATACGATTGAAGATGTTAGAGGCAGCGGTCTTTTTATTGGAGTTGAGCTGAGATCATACAGTGAAGCTTCAGAGGCCTTAGAGAGGTTGTTAGACGAGGGCATTTTGGTTGGACAAACCGGGCCTGATAACAAGGTATTAAAATTAAGACCACCAATTACATTTAAAAAAGAGCATGCTGACATCGCCATCCAAGGCATAAAAAAAGCCTTAACCCCTAGGGCATAAAGTAAATTAACTTAACTCAATAAGAACAGGAGCATGATCGGAAGGCTTGTCTTGCCCTCTTGGGGTTTCATCAATATAGCTCTTCATGCAGCCCTTTTTTAGAGCCTCGGATATCAAAATTAAATCTATTCTCATGCCCATTTTTCTTCTATAGGCCGCAGCTCGATAATCCCACCAGCTATACAATCTTTCTTGTTGTTCAAACAACCTAAAACTATCTACAAAACCTAAACCCAGGATTTGATTTAACCACTCTCTTTCATTTTCACTACACAAGACTTTATTCTTCCATAGCTCAGGATCATGCACATCTATATCAGCAGGAGCTATATTAAAATCTCCTAATATAACTATCTTCTGATGGGTCTTAAGAAGTGTTTGTAAATAGGCATAAAAGTGCTTTAACCACCTCATTTTATAGTCAAATTTTTCAGACCCTACAGATTGTCCGTTAGGAACATAAACATTAATTATCAGGACGCCGTTATAAGTGCCAGTAATGACCCTAGTCTGATCATCTTTAAACCCACTTATCCCTTTTTTTATCTCCGTTAGTGGTTTTTTGGTCAATACAGCGACCCCATTATAAGATTTTTGTCCATAAATATTTACTTGATAGCCCAAGGGTTTAAAGGCATCAAGTGGAAACATCTCGTCCATTACTTTAGTTTCTTGAAGAGTTAAAACATCGGGTTGATTGATTTGCAGCCAGTCTGATACATGATCTAGCCTGGCTCTTATACCATTAACGTTCCAGCTCGCTATTTTCATATTTAATTTAAATTATTTATTTTGGAATATAATAAGTGCAGTGTAATAGAAATTAAAATGAATTGTTTCTTGAAAAAATAAAATGAACGCAGAAATTTTTGGAAAACCAGATTGCATCCATTGTGAGCAAGCTAAATTTTTATGTAAACAGAAAGGCATTGGTTATAGCTATCAAGAGCTAGGCAAAGATTTTGAAATGGGGTTTATTTTAGAAAAGTTTCCTGGGGCAAAAACATTTCCACAAATTATTATTGATGGAAAGCATGTTGGTGGCTATGATGATTTCTCTGCTTTACTTGAACAAAAAAATAACCAACAAGGAGAAGGGAGATGAAAAAAATTATTTTAATTGGTTTGTTGTTATTACCCGGAAGCATGACATGGGCTGACGGACACAATGATTCTTTGTTAAATGAATCAAATTGTGAGGAGATGAAGCAAGGCATTGGTGAGGTTATGGGTATTGCAGACTATCTTTTTAAAGAAATAGAAAAAAATAATGCTAAAGACCAACCAGAAAATGAGCGAAAAGCAGCAGAACAAGAGCTTTATGCTGCTGCTGGGTTTATGTCACAACAAGCAGCAAATTATTCCATTATGTATGATGTGTGGTGTGATTAGCCCTTAGTTTTCAGGCTCTGAACATAAGCGATCAATAACCACCCTTGTTTTTGGGCGGACACCTCGCCAAATATGGAAGGACTCTGCAGCCTGCTCAACCAACATCCCCCAACCCTGAAGGGACTTTGTTGCACCATGGTTTGTAGCCCAGCTTTGAAACAATGTTTCACCATAACTGTAATTAACATCATACGAGGTAGCTTTTTCTACTGCAATTGGCTCAATTTCTGGCAATTCTCCTGATAAATGAGCCGAGGTAGTATTAATGACTAAATCAAAATTTCTATTGATTGATTCTCCATCCAAACAAACAATCTCAGCCAGATGTAGATACTGTTCTTTTAATTTAAATGCATTGTTTGGGGTGCGGTTTGTTACGGAAATTTGACCTACATTGTTTGCGAGCAGAGATGGGATAATACTCTGTGCAGTGCCCCCAGCTCCAACAATCAAAATAGATTTGTTGTTAATAGCAATATTGTTGTTCTTCAGGTCCTCAACTAAACCATTTCCATCTGTGCTTTCACCATAAACCCTACCATCCTCTGAAAAACTTAAAGTGTTAACCGCTCCACAACTTGAGGCACAAACTCCAAGCTTGTCGCTTATTGAAAAAGCTAAACGCTTAAAGGGAACAGTGATATTTATTCCTTTGCCGCCTTTAGTAAAAAATTCTTCAACCTTTTCTTGAAATGTTTTTTCGGTGGCTTCTATTTTTTCATAAGCTAATACATGCTGTAGTTGTTCAGCAAATAACCGGTGTATTTTTGGCGACCGGCTATGCTCTACAGGGTTCCCAATTATTGCGTAATGATCCATTATAATTTTTGCGAATGGTTAGACCATTAGTATAACGGTTTTTAAGACCTAATTTCTTTGCCGGTTACTATATCTATAATGGATGAAGGCCTATTAAATGTGCCACAAGTGCCTCCCACTATATAATCCAGCATTTCTAAAAACTCCCCTTCAACCTGTTTTTTTGTTTGGAGTGGTTGTTTTCCATGAGCATTCGCACTAGTGGACACAATGGGACAACCCAGTATTTCATTGAGAGTTTGTATTATTGGCATTNTTGATATGCGCAACGCTAATGACGAATGTTTGCCGATAANCCAAGGGGGTGCCTCATTAGTAATGGGGATTAAATAAGTTGTTGGTTTTTCTGTTGGTGTTAAAAGGGTTTTCTTTTGATGGTTTGATATATTTAACCAGCCATCTATCCCTTTTGTGTTAGAGCCTAATAAAATTAAACCCATATCTACTGAACGATTTTTAATTTTCAATAATTTATTTACAGCCTGCTCATTTTTTGGGTCACAGCCCAAGCCGTAAACTGATTCAGTTGGGTAAGCGATTATTCCACCATCAAGAAGTGTAGACCTTAATTCTTTGTGGCCTTGGATTTTTTGGTCCTCCTTTTTTTAGCAGGCGCTTTTTCTAGTAGCGACAAACAATCACTTAACTCTAGGCTTTCTGGGTCTTTATCTTTGGGTACAGAGGCATTTTTTTTGCCATTAGTGATATAAGGGCCCCACCTTCCGTCAACAATTTTTATACCAGAGCCTTCAAAGATTTTGATTGCTCCAGAGCCCTTGGTGTTTGCAATAGAGGCAAGGGCCTCCTCTATATCAATAGTAAATGGGTCCGCACCCTTTCTAACCTTGAAGTTTTTTGAGCCTTTTTTTAGATAGGGGCCATAAGGACCTATGGTTGCTAGAATGCTTTCTCCTGACTCAGGGTCTTTACCAACTTCTCTAGGCAAATCGAGATACTGCAAAGCCCTGTCTAGAGTTATGTCTTCAAGTAATTCAGAGGGTAGAAGTCCTACATACCTTGGTTTATTCCCGTCTTCTTTGCTGCCCAATTGTATTGTGGGACCATACCGGGCTAATCTTGCGATAACAGGCTCATTGGTATCAGGGTGATAACCTAAAATATTATCTTCAGGTTTTTTAAATAACTCACACGCGTCTTCAAGATTAACAACAAACAATGATTGCCCTTCTTTTAAAGCAGCCCACTCAAGCTTTTCTCCACTATCCATGTCCCCCATTTGAACCGCCGGCCCATTTTTTGTCATTCTTGCAAAAATCGGCCTAACTAACTCTGGATGGTCTCCTAAATAACGTTGTGGGTTCACATCTTTTCTGGTGATGGTTTCGCTTACTACTGAGACCCCATTGATTAAGGGTTCCCAAAACTCATCAAGAACCGCTTTTTTTGTTTTTTGTCCATTGGAAATAGCGTCCAAGTTGCTTTCCATCTGTGATGTAAACGCATCGCTCACATAATCACAAAAACTTTTATTTAAAAAATTACTCACCAACCGCCCCATATCAGAGGGCTCATATCTCTTTTGTTTAAGTAAAATATATGATCTATCAGTTAGTTTAGACAAAATATCAGCATAAGTTGAGGGTCGGCCTATACCTTTTTCTTCTAATGTTTTGATCATGCTGGCATCGTTATATCTTGGTGGGGGATCTGTAAAATGCTGATCTTTATTGATATTTTTTAAATCAACCAAGCTTTCTTCTTTTATGTTTGGTGGTGGGTTGTCTGTAACCTCTTCATTAGTTGCTGAAAGGTAGCCAGGAAAAATAAGTTGCTGGTCTGAAAATAAAAAAGTAGCCAAACTTTTGTCTTTTTTAGGAACAAACTCAACAGAGGTTCTTTCAAACACAGCATCTTTCATTTGGGAAGCAATGGTGCGCTCCCAAATTAAACGGTATATTTTTTGCTCATCATCATTTAATAGTTTTTTTGTGTCACTAGGCAGCACGCTGATATCAACAGGGGTAATAGCCCCGTGTGCTTCCTGGATATTTTTTGACTCTTTTTTGTTTTTAAACTTTCTGCTTTCTAAGTATTCTTCGCCATACAGGCTCACAACTTTTTTTCTGATGCTTGGAAGCTTTCCTTCATCTATTTCTATTGAATCTGTTCTTATGTAGGTGATTAGCCCGCCACCTTCTCTTGCATACAAAGATTGAGCTATTTGCATTGTTCTCTTGGGGGTAAGTCCAAATTTATTAGAGGCTTGTTGTTGTAAGACAGAGGTTCTTAGTGGTGACTTAGGTGAGCGCTTAATCTTCTTTTTTTCAATGCTGTTTGTTAAAAGACCTTCAGTTGAAGCTGATTCTATTTTTTTTGTTATTTCTTCCACCATTGACTGTGAAGACAAAGTAAATTTCTTTAAAGGCTCACCATTAAGTTTGGATAATTTTGCAGTAAATATAGTGGCAGCCATTAGCTCCGCAGAAATAGTCCAGTATTCTTGAGGAACAAAAGCCTCTATTTCTCCTTCTCTTTCAACAATCATTCTAAGAGCGGGGCTTTGTACGCGACCAGCTGAATGGTTATTGCTTGGAAAGAGCCTCCATAATAGTGGAGACAGCGTAAACCCAAAATGTCTATCCAGAGCTCTTCTTGTTTCTTGTGATAAAACAAGATCCATAGCAATCTCACCAGGGTTAGAAATAGCATTGTTAACAGCTTCTTTGCTTATTTCATAAAAAATAGCACGACTTATTTTTTTATTGTTTGCGGGAGAGTTTTTACCTGATGTTAGTATGTCAGCCACATGCCAAGCTATTGCTTCTCCCTCTCTATCAGGGTCAGTTGCCAAAATAATTTCTTCACAATTTTTTGCGCAGGATTTAATTTTTTTTACAGCAGCCTCTTTACCTGGGCTAATAATATAGTTCATAGCATAGTCATTGAGGGGGTCTATAGCATCTTTTTTAGGAAGCTCCCTGATGTGACCAATGGTTGGCAATACTTGGTAACCTTCGCCCAAATACTTCTCAATTGTTTTTGCCTTTGCTGGCGATTCAACTATGACGAGTTTATTCATAAAAATAATTGTTTCTAATAATGGAACTAGTCCACGAGGCTGTGATTATAAATACAAAAGATTTATTAATTCAATGTTTTTGGTTTATCAAACATGTCATCTCCATCATACGCATGGAGCTTAACCTCGACAGAAGGCTCTTGGAACAACATTAAAATACTAAGCGCTTTAACAACCTCAATATCCATTGGTTCAAACCCTATTGAGGTAAGTTTATCAATTAATAATTCTCTTTTTTGAGGGGTTAACAAGCCAAATTTTTCTAACCTGATAATGTAATTTTGACACTCATCATCCAACAAAGATTTTTCCTCATTTGAAAAAATTCTAACGGATAATGACTGAGGGATTGTGATCTCAGCGCTATCAGTAGGGCCCTTAAAAATTGCTACCCAGTCCATTGCATGATTGATAACATCATCTTCAAAGCCAGCACCCTTAAGGTGCTTTTTTATCTCAAAATTGCTTCCTGTTTCCCTCACTGGATCTTCTGAGTAGTACTCAAAAAGATAAAGCAGCACGTCTAGGAAGTCTTCTTTCAGGTTTTGATTCATTTGATAGAAAGTAGTTTATAGTTTGAGGATGTATGAAAAGATCACCAAGGTCAAATTCTTTTTTCTTCAAATAAAAGCAATGCTCCAAACAGATGTTTTGCAAAAAAACAACAACATCATGATATTATATTTCTCCCGTTTTTTGTTACTTTAAAATTGAGGATAGAGCAAATGGAACAAGATTTTGAGTTGTTACAGTTTCCAGATGAAAGGTTAAGAAAGATATCTAAACCCGTAGAGAGGTTTGATGCAGGACTAACAACTTTATCGGAAAGTATGTTGAGGGTTATGTATGAGTCTAAAGGAATTGGGCTAGCTGCCCCACAGATTAACCATCCAATTAGAATGATTGTTATAGACGTTAGTGAAGATAGGAACAGCCCTTTAATCTTTGTTAACCCAAAACTAAGCTCATTCAAAGGCAATGTAGAAAGTAATGAAGGGTGCCTTTCTGTGCCTGAGATTCGGACCACAGTTAAGAGACATGAGACAATTAGCTTATTGGCCCAAAATCTTGATGGATCGGAAATTAATATAGAGGCAGACGATTTACTATCAATTTGCATCCAACATGAAATTGATCATTTAGACGGGAAACTTTTCATTGACTATATACCAAGCATTAAACTACAGAGACTAAGAAAACAAATTGCAAAACAAAAAAAACGATCAAACAACCAAGCCCCACAAGGGACTACAGTAAGCATTGTTTAGGGNGGAGCTACAGTAATGATGTCTCAACAAAACATTATCTTTGCTGGCTCTTCTTTGTTTTCATTGCGCCCNCTTGAAGCAATTCTGGAACTTGGCTTCAAATCAGTTAGTGTTTTAACACAACCAAAAAAGCAGCAAGGCAGGGGTTTGGAACATAAGGCTAACCCGCTTATGGGAACAGCNCTTGATATGGGTTTAGAGGTTTTTTCTTATGAGTCACTCAAAGAGCAAAGTGTTGAGCAAGATATTGTAGGTTTATCGCCCAATGTTCTACTAACTGTTTCTTATGGGCAAACAATCCCAAAAAAAATCCTTAATTTATTTAGTCATGATGTTTTAAACATTCACCCATCATTACTGCCTTTATGGAGAGGCGCCTCACCAATCCAGTCTGCAATATTAAATGGGGATAAAACAACAGGCGTCTCAATTATGAGAATGACGCCATCTTTAGATGAAGGCCCTGTTTTTATTTCAAAAGAGTTACAAATTGATAAAAAAGATAACTCAGAAAACCTGACTGAAAAACTCTCGCTATTAGCAGCCAATATATTGACAACATCATTAGAAAAAATATTGGAGGGTACATTAAAAGCTAAAGACCAAAATCATGATAAAGCAACAATTTCTGAGAAGATCATAAAACAGGACGGTAAAATTAGTTGGCAAAAAAGAGCAGAGAGTATTGACCAACAAATAAGGGCCTATAATCCATGGCCTGTAGCATTCACTTACATTGATGGTCGTTACATAAGAATTTGGGAAGCCGAGGTGTCTGCAGAAACAAACACCCATAACGAACCCGGTGTTGTGCTTGATTGTAATGATAACGGCATAGTGGTTTCAACAGGCAAGGGTAATTTGTTAATAAAAACAATCCAATTAGAAGGCAAAAAAGCCATAAGTGGAGGGGATTTTGGAAAAGGGTTTAACATTTTAAATAAAACGCTCAACTAGTTATGAACAGCATTAAAATAAGATCTATTTTTCTGGTAGCCAACCTTTTTTTTAGTTTATCAATGACGGTAAACGCAGAAGTTGGCAAAGGATCTTCTTATCTTGATGCAGGGGTTTATTATAGCGATATTGAGTTGCCTTTAAGTTTTGAAAAAGAGCAAATAAAAGCTTTAGAGTCCGGCATAGTATTTAATTTAGAGCTAAGATTCCAAATTATAAATGTTAGAAACTGGCGGCCAGACAGAAGCATTGGAGCATTAACACAAACTTATACAATTGAATTTAATGCTTTTACAAGACGTTACTCAGTGACTAATAACAATACCGGCTGGCAAGTCTCAATGTCGACAATTAAGGAGGTAAGTGGTTATTTAAGTAAAATCAAAAAACTACCTTTGGTTGATGACTCATTATTGTCTCTCGAGGCAAACTACAGAGTATTTTTAAACCCTAACCTTAGAGCAAGAGACGTATCTCAATGGATGAAAACAATTTCTTTTTGGAGGGAGAGCCTTGATTCTGATTTAGAGCAAATACAATGGCAATTATTCAACTAAACCCTAGAACAACCAAGAAAATAATATTTTCTCTTATTTTTTTAAGTACCAGCTCATTGTTGGCGCTTATGTTTTCAGCAGACAACCCCAACGAGCTCAACAAAATACAATTCCCATTAATAGCGGTTAATATTGTTTCCTTTATAGTCTTTCTTTTTTTTGTGTCTTTGAGTGCTAAAAAACTTTTTGTGGACTATAAGCAAAATAAATTAGGGGCAAAGCTTCGTTTAAGAATGGCTTTAGCGTTTGGAGGTTTGGCAATTGTTCCAGCGATTGTTATTTTCTTTTTTGCTATTAGTTTTATGAATAAAGGAATCAGTGTTTGGTCTGATGCAGATGTGGAGCAAGGGCTAAATAACGCATTAATGCTTGGAAGATCTGCTCTTGATGAGAAAATACAGCAAGGGTTGTTTGAAACCTCAAATATAGCTCTAGGGTTAACAGGCATAGAGGGCATTGACCAACAACTACAACAATTGGTTAAAACATCCAACGCAGAACAGTTGGTTGTTTTAGACTCAGACCTCCTAGTTTTGTCCTCTAGTTCTAGTCAAATTAATCGGCTTAACCCAAGGATACCAACACGCCTAGAGATTGAGCAGGCTAATCTTAAGCAGTCCTGGACTAGCTTAGACTCAACCCCTAATGGTTCTTATCTTATTCGTGTTTTGGTCCCGGTGTTAAGTTTTTCCTCAAACCAAAAGCCACTGTATTTGCAAGCATTCTTCAGCGTTGACCCAAAGTTAAGCATGATGGCTGACTCTGTTGAAGAAACATATGCTCGATATGGAACCCTAAGCTTTATGAAAGCCCCAATCCAATATAGCTATATTTTAACTTTAGCTATTGTTGTTTTGTTGGCCTTATTATTAGCAATTTATGGGTCTATAGAGTTTGCAGAAAGATTAGTAAAACCTATAGAAGCACTTGAGAAACAAACAGGAGCAGCTAAAAATAAAATTAGACTACCCGAAGCTAAAAATGAAGCAGATGAAATCACAACCCTTGTTCAGTCTTTTATTCAAGCCCAGAAACAAGCTGCTTGGAGTGATGTTGCTAAAAGAATGGCACATGAAATTAATAACCCTTTAACCCCAATTCAACTCTCGGCCGAGCGAATCAAAAAAAGATATTCTTCAGTATTTAAAGGTGAGGACTTAGATTTCATCACACACTCAACAGAAACCATAGTAAATCAGGTTAAGGTTTTAAGGGGGATGGTAAATGCATTTGGTGAGTTTGCTGAAGAACCGACATTAACAATAGAAAGCTTTAACATCATAAATGTAATCAAAGAGTCTGTAAGCCTGTATTCAAAAAGAGACAATAAAAAAATATTTAAACTAAGTTTTCATTCTGAAGAGTGTGTCATTCAGGCTGATGAGCAAAAACTTAGACAAGTTTTTAATAACTTAATAAAAAATGCACTTGATGCAACTGTCGATGCCACTTCACCAATAATAAATATTAAAACTAGCAATTTAAAAATCAATAATGAAGCCTATATAGAGTTAACAATAAGCGACAATGGACAAGGCTTTGAGCCTGATATAGTAGGCAATGCGTTTGAGCCTTATGTTACCACTAAAACCAAAGGTAAGGGCCTGGGTTTAGCGATCGCAAAGCATATTATTGAAGAACATATGGGCCACATAGAGCTAACAAATAAAAAAACACAAGGAGCCTCTGTAATAATTATATTGCCTGCATTACAACCCAAAAAGGACCGGCCAAATGAATAAAAAACAAAAATTAATAATGGTTGTAGATGATGAAATGGAGATTAGAAATATTATCAACGACATTCTGGTTGAAGAAGGCTATAAGTCTATAGTTGCCTCATCTGCTAATGAAGCTAGGCAGCTTCTAATAAAGTACACACCTGATTTGGTGTTTTTAGATATATGGATGCCAGACGAAGACGGAATAACTTTGTTAAAAGAGTGGGCTGGAGACCAAAGCAAACAATTTCCTGTGATCATGATTTCAGGTCACGCAACAATAGAGACAGCAATACAGGCCACCAAGCTTGGAGCAGCTGACTTTATAGAAAAACCAATATCAATAGAGAATTTGTTTGGCGCTATTGATAAGGTTTTTTCTGAACAAAACCAAGAAGAGTCTGCCGACATCTTGGGTTACATAATCAATAACAATAAAAAATTCTCTGATATTTTTAGATCTACAATCGTTGATATAACAAAAGCAGACATCACGTTTCTAATCGGAGAAGAGGGCACAGAAAAAGAGGCTTGGGCTAAGTATCTTCATTTTAAACAATTCAATAGCTACTCTAATTTTTATGTTTTTCAGCTAAACCTGTTTAACGTTGATTTTAAAGATGAGGAAGAGTTTGAGCATCAATTAATACAGCAGATTAATAAACTATCAAACGCAGGTATTTTTTTTGAAGGGCTTCATTTGTTGGACCTATCAGAACAAACAATAGTTAAATCAATACTAAAAAAGAATAAAGACAGGGGCTTAAATTACTATATAAGTTTAACTAACAAAGAGTTAATCGAAGGGCTTCAGTCCACCAACAATCAAACAATTAATATACCTCCTTTAAGGCGCTATCTTCATGATATTCCAGAGTTATCAGATGTTTGTGTTCAGTATTTTATACAGCACGAAGACCTTACATACAGGAGGTTTAGTTTGGCCGCACAAAACATGCTGACCAAGTATTCGTGGCCGGGAAATCTACAACAGCTAATCGATATGGTCCATGCGCTTTTAGTGAGAAAAGATAAAGAAATAATCAATGTTGAGGAGATTGAAGAAACGCTAACTCTACAAGGCCCTAAAGGAAATTTATTGATTGAAAGCACTGTTATGACATTAAGTATGAAAGAGGCTAAAAAACAATTTGAAAGAGCGTTCCTTACAAGACAGTTAGAGTTGGTGGGTGGAAAAATTAGTGAACTTGCACGCAGGGTCGATATGGAGCGAACAAACCTTTATAGAAAACTTCAATCACTCGGAATTCAATACAAAAAGAAATAAGCCTACATTTTTTTTGGGGCTGAGACCCCAAGTATTTTTAATCCATCAACAATAACAATGGACACACACTGGAGCAATAAAATCATTGGGTTTCTTATTTCATCATCACTAACAACAAATTTTTGTACTCCATAATATGAATGAAAAACCTGAGCAAGGTCTTTCAGGTAATTAGATAGTTGGTGTACAGATCTTTTTTCAGCTGCCTGACTAATAACATCTGGGTAGTTTTGCAGCAAAGATATCAGCTCTAACTCATGCTTGTTATTAAGGTTGCCTAGATTTTTTTTGCCAAGTGCAGGGTTATTTTTAAACCCTTTGTTTTTTATTTCTTGGATAACACTACATATCCTAGCGTTTGCATATTGAATATAGTAGACGGGGTTTTGATTGTTTTGTTGTGTTGCTAAGGCGAGATCAAAATCTAAATGTTGTTCATGTGATCTACTAACATAAAAAAATCTAGCAGCATCAACACCCACCTCTTCATAAAGGTCTCTCATTGGAACAAAATTGCCTGAGCGAGTTGACATTTGTATCTTTTCTTTACCCCTAAAAAGGGCTACAAATTGCATGAGTATCACCTCTAAATCATTGGGCTCGTATTCCATTGAGGCAAGACCTGCTTTAAGCCTGGTGATATAACCATGATGGTCAGACCCAAGTATATTAATAAGCCTATCAAAACCTCTGGCCTTCTTGTCAGCATGGTACCCAATATCAGAAGCAAAATAAGTGCTTCTACCGTCTTCTCTTATGATAACTCTATCTTTATCGTCTCCATAGTTTGTTGTTTTCAACCAGGTCGCACCATCTTTTTTTACCAAAGAATTTGTGGCCTCTAAATGTTTGACCACGTTATTAATTTTTGATGCTTTGATCATGTTCTTTTCTGAAAACCAGTGATCATATTCCACACCAAAATCACTCAAGTCTTTTTTGATTGTTTGTAAGACATGTTGACAAACAATTTCTGTCACCTTCTCAAAAGCATCCACCCCCATAGAGTCTTTAGCTGTAGAAACTAAAACATCTATTTCTTCGTCTTCATCTAAATCTTTAGTACCTATCTTGGTTAAAGATAAGTTGTTTATACTTACAAGTTGTTTTTTGTTAATAGATTTTGCTATNCCTTTTATGTACTGACCTTGATAGCAAGCCTTAGGAGGGGTTATTTTACCTCCAGATAGGTTGACACCTTCAATTAAAACACTTANCGCTAAGATATCAATNTGTCTTCCAGCGTCATTTATATAATATTCTGTTTCAACTAAATGACCTGCTTTTTTTAACAATTTTGCCAACGAATCACCAAAAGCAGCGTGACGACCATGGCCAACATGGAGGGGCCCCGTAGGGTTTGANGAAACAAACTCTAATAGTATGGATTCTTTGGAGCCTGGGTCTTGAGACCCAAAGCCACTTTGTTTGTCTATNATTGATATTAAAACATCAGCTTTAACCTCAGATCCAATAAAAAAATTAATAAACCCTGGTTGTACAACCTCCGTTTTTTTTAGCCAACTTGGCTTGTCTATAGAGCTAGAGATAGATGTTGCAAGCTGAAAAGGATTTAAACCAACCCTTTTACTAAGTTTTAAGGCAATGTTAGATGAAAAATCACCATGATCAGGTTTAATCGATCTGCTGATTTCTATCTCAAGATTTTTAAGACCATTGCTAACAAGGGTTTTTTCTGAAGCAATAGTTTTTTGTAATAATTTTTTTAACTTATCTTTCAATCTTTTGTTCCTGNTTTAAACCTAATTAAGACATGTCGATTGGGTCTATATCAATAACCCACCTTACGCCTTTACTAATGTCATTGTTCTCAATAAATAATCTTACTTGATTAAGCGTGGAGTGAAGTGTTTTTCTATTTTTATTCAATAGTAATATTTGACCCCTATATTTTCCTAGTTTTCTTTCAATGGGCGAAGAAATAGGCCCTAAAAATAAAGTTTTATGATTTTTTAGTGTTTCACTAAAGCTGCTTATTTTAGAGAGAAGTTCAAACACCTTTTTTTTGTTAACAGCTTCTGCCTTTAATAAGGCCGCACCATAAAATGGTGGCCATAAATGATTAATTCTTTCTTCAATAGAATCATCGAAAAAAGAGTTATAGTTATTGTTGATAATGTTTTGCAATAAAGGGTGGTTTGGGTTGTGTGTTTGAATCACCACTAGACCCCTTTCATTTCTTCTGCCTGCTCTCCCAGAGGCTTGAAAATAATGTTGAGCAAACAACTCGCTGCTTCTAAAATTGCTTCCAAACAAGCCTTGGTCAGCATTTATAATTGCCACCATAGATAGATTTGGAAAATCATGACCTTTTGTTAACATTTGGGTGCCTATCAAAATTTTTACCTTACCTGAATGTGCAAGCTCCATAGCAAGTTCCCGTTTTTTTTGGGATCTGGTTGTGTCTCGGTCTATTCGTAATATTTTTTCATTAGGAAACTGCTCTTTTAAACCTTCTTCAAGTTGCTGTGTTCCTTTACCAATAATTGCATTATTAGAGCCACATTCGCTACACAATTGAGGTTGTGTTTTTTGATATGAACAATGATGACACTTTAGAAGGCTAATTGTTTTATGTAAAACTAAGCTGGTGTCACATCTTGGGCACTCTTCTATATATCCACACTCTTCACACATGGTTAGAGGGGCATACCCCCTTCTGTTTAAAAAGATCAACACTTGTTTATTCTTGTTAATTTGTTCTGTTATGTCTTTAATTAAGGGCTTAGTTAGACCTTTGGTTATTGGGTGTAATCTCAGGTCAATTATTTTGTTTTCAGGCAAAGGGGTTGAAAACACTCTTTTGTTAATTTCAACAGCATTGTATTTTTTGTTTTTTACATTAAACAAGCTTTCAAATGATGGTGTGGCAGAACCTAAAAGCAGTTTTGCATTGAGTTTTTTTGCTTTTACAACAGCAAGGTCTCTAGCTGAGTACATTAAACCGTTTTGCTGTTTATAGGATTGATCATGTTCTTCATCAACCACAATAATCCCCAGTGAAGCAAAAGGAGTAAAAATAGCAGACCTTGTCCCAACGACTAATTGTGCAAGACCTTTTTGTGCAGCAACCCAAACAGATGCTCTAACCTTGGGGCTAGTCCCAGAATGTATGACATTAACTAAATCACCAAAACGATCAGTTAAAACATTGGCGGTTTGTGGGGTTAAACCAATTTCTGGAACAAGAAATAACACCTGATGACCAAGGCCTAATTCTTTTTCAATTAACCGCATATATATTTCTGTCTTACCGCTTCCTGTGATCCCATTAAGGAGAAGAGTGTTATTATTTTTGAGGTGTTTTTCAGATTCTTTTAGGGCATTTTTCTGAGCATTAGTTAAGATTTTTCTCTCCTCTGCTACAGCCACAAAAGCCTTATGTTCAATTTTGTTTGGGTATTTAGACTCCCTTAAATACTTAGGAACAACAGTTGAATAAACCATGCCAATAGGACAATGATAGTAATTAGAGCACCACTGAATTAGCTCTCTTGTGTCATTATCTATAACCGGTGTCTCATCAATAATTTCTATAAAAGGCTTTAATCTACTATTACTTATCTTGGATGAGGAACTAATATCATGTATAAACCCTAACCTTTTTTTGTTCCCAAAAGGCACTTGGATTCGTTGACCAATTTGTGGTTTTATCTTAGATTTTGGGTTTACGCTATAATCAAAAAGTGATTTAACTGGTGTTTGTATAGCAATATTTAGTATTGATTGTTTCAACACCCTATAGACTTTATCCCATTGCTAACCAATTCCAATCCTTGTGATAAATAATCAGAATGTGAACCAATACCAAATCTTAAATAACCGTCCATGCCGTAACAGTCGCCAGGAACAATCAAAACGCTTTGCTCANTNCTTAGTTTATGAGCAAGTTCCATACTGTTAATACTCATCTTATAGCCNACAAAAGCCATCCCCCCAGCTTGTGGTGGAACGAATGTAAATAATCCATCATGAGAATCCAACCAGGATTGAAATAAATTTAGGTTGTTGTTCAGCATTTCACTAGACCTTGATAACACTTGTCCCCTGGTTTTTTTTGTCATAATTTTTATGGCTATTTCTTGAGATAAAACAGAAGCACACAGTGATGTGTAATCTTTATGGGCCCATATTTCTTCAATTAATTCTTCATTGGCAACCAACCATCCAATTCTTAGGCCCGGATGGGCAAAAGATTTCGAGAGCCCGCAGCACACAATCGCTTTTTCATAAAACTCTACAAAGCTTCTGGTTTCTTTACCCTCAAGCTCTGAGCCACGATAAACCTCATCTGAATGAACATAAGCATCATTGGTTCTTGCAATCGATGCGATGGCAGTCATTTCTTCATCTGTCATTACCGCCCCAGTTGGGTTATTGGGATTGCAGATTGAAATTAATTTAGTGTTAGGGGTAACGAGTTCCTCTAACTCATTTAAATCAAGGTGCCAATCTAATTCTTCTTTGAGAGTTATGGTTTTTATTTCAGCGCCAAAATTTTTGGCTAAACCAGGCACTTGCATATAAGTTGGCAACACTAGAACCACCTCATCACCAGGCTTAATTAGGGCCCAAGCCATTATAAAATTAGCCTCAGCAGAGCCGTTGGTTAGTAGAATGTTTGATTCATTAGTGTTGGGGTACCAGTCTTTAATTACCTCAAGCAAACGAGGGTCACCCTGTGTATAACCATAGTAGATCTCCATTGATAAAAACTTCTCAATTTCGTCTTTATCAAGCAAATCATTAATAGACATTGGGTGATTGCCACTGTCACTAAGATTAAAGTCCACCTCATTCTCATAGATGGACTGAAAACGTTCCATTTCAAACCTTGTAAACATAATGCTGAGAATAACATAAACCTTATATTTTTTTTCAATCTTGACATCTTAATCTTGTCAATATATCTTCCTCACAGAACCTATATAGCTAAAACTTATTGCCGAATGAAAATCTTCTTTCCAAAAGAACCTGATAACGAATTAAGAACACCCATTGTTCCTTTGGTTGTGCAAAAATTCAGGTCTTTAGAATTTGATGTTTTAGTTGAAAAAGGTATTGGGCAGACGGTTTCTTTAAATGATGATGTTTACCTCAAGGAAGGTGCCAAAGTAATAAAAAATCGTGTTGAAGCTTTTTCCAGTGCAGACATTGTTTGCCGTCTCAATGTTCCAAATATAGAAGAAACTCAACACTTAAAACATAACTCTATACACATCAGCTTTCTTGATCCATTTAACCAAAGGGAGTTGATTGATGCTTTTGCTAAACAATCAGTTACTGCTATTAGCATGGAGATGGTTCCCAGAGTCACAAGAGCTCAAAAAATGGACGCACTGAGCTCACAGGCTAGCCTTGCTGGGTATAGCGCTGTCATAGAGGCTGCAGAAAAGCTTAATAAGGTTTTTCCAATGATGATGACTCCAGCCGGAACCATTTCACCAGCCAAAGTATTTGTTGTGGGAGTTGGAGTAGCTGGATTACAAGCAATTGCAACAGCGAAAAGACTTGGCGCAAGGGTTGAGGCATTCGACACTAGACCAACTGTTGAAGAACAGGTTTTATCATTAGGGGCTAAATTTGTAAAAATTGATATTGGTCAATTAGAGGAAACAGAACAAGGTTATGCCAAAGAACTGAATGCAGAGCAACTGGAATTACAAAGACAAGGCATGATNAAGGTGTGCGGTTATTCTGATNTCNTTATTACAACAGCACAAGTGTTTGGGAAAAAAGCCCCTTTGATTATCACCCAAGACATGATTGATGCAATGCAGCCTGGTAGCATTATTATAGATATGGCTGTTAGCACAGGGGGGAATGTAGAGGGCTCCGTTGTTGGAAAAACAGTGATCTCAAATGGAGTGATCATCATAGGTAATGAGCACTTACCTGCTTCTGTGGCTGCACACGCAAGCCAAGTATATGCCAATAATCTTTACAGTATGATTGAAGAGTTTTGGGATAAAGAAAATAAAATTATGAACATCGATATTAATGACGAAATATTATCTGGATGTGTTGTTTCTCACGCTGGGGAATCAATTGATCCACTAAGCAAATAAAGGAGAGAAACGAAATGGAGCCAACATTTATTTTATTATTGTTTGTATTGGTCTTATCTATTTTTTTAGGTTTTGAATTGATTTCAAAAGTACCTTCAACTTTACACACGCCGTTAATGTCTGGTGCTAATGCAATCTCAGGTATTACTATTGTTGGGGCGATCCTGACCTCAAGAACAGAGTCTGTTAACGCTGAAATCACCTTTATCTTAGGGATGTTGGCTGTCTTCTTTGCGACAGTTAATGTTGTTGGTGGTTATTTGGTTACAAATAGAATGCTTAGTATGTTCAAAAAGAAGTAGATGGAATTTCTTAATACAATTTTTTCCTCAACCGCAAATGAAGCAGTGGTTAACTTAATTTATATATTTTCTTCAGCGCTCTTTATTATTGGATTGAAAATGTTGGGCTCACCTGAAACAGCTGCTAAAGGTAACCTGATTTCAGCCCTAGGCATGTTGGTTGCAGTGGTGGTGACTTTGTTAGATCAAAGTGTTACTAACTTCCAATGGATTTTTGTTGCCATGTTTTTAGGAGCATCAATCGGTGCAATTGCAGCCCTCAAGATTAAGATGACATCAATGCCAGAAATGGTTGCGATCTTTAATGGCTTTGGTGGAATTGCTAGTTTACTTGTTGGGTCGTCAGAATATCTTTTATCAAGCACTGATAGTTTGGGCATTCTAATACCAACATTTCTTACAGTGGTTATTGGCGGTTTAACTTTTACAGGTAGCATTATTGCTTATGGCAAGCTTTCTGGCAGGATGAATGGAAACCCAATTTTGTACAAAGGGCAACAATGGATCAATGGACTGCTAGTTCTTTTATTGCTGTTCTTTGGCTTTGAGATGATTGTTAATCAAGGGCTTGTTTTTACATTAAATTGGCAAGTTTTAACTGCAATTATCTGTTTATCTTTTTTGTTAGGTATCCTTTTAGTTATTCCAATTGGTGGCGGTGATATGCCAGTTGTTATTGCATTATTGAACAGTTATTCAGGACTAGCGGCCTGTGCAGCAGGTTTTGTTATTCAAAATAATGTCCTAATTGTGGCTGGCGCCCTCGTTGGAGCAAGCGGTCTAATTCTGACAAATATAATGTGTAAAGCTATGAATAGATCCTTAGCAAATGTATTGTTCAGCGGATTTGGAGCCATCGTCGCATCAGGAACAAGCAAGGGTGAACAAGGAGAGGTAAGGCCTATTGTGACGGGAGACGCCTATTTAATATTGGAAGCCGCCTCATCGGTGGCTATAGTTCCAGGATATGGTATGGCTGTTGCACAAGCACAACACGCAGTTAGAGAATTAGGTGAATTATTAGAAGGGAATGGAACAACTGTGCAATATGTTATTCACCCAGTAGCTGGAAGAATGCCTGGACATATGAATGTGTTGCTAGCAGAAGCGAACGTTCCNTATGACCAGTTGATCGAACCCGGAGATATTAACCCAATTATTGAATCTGTGGATGTATGTATTGTTATTGGTGCAAACGATGTGGTTAANCCAGCTGCACGAGAAGATAACGAGAGNCCAATATATGGAATGCCAATAATTGATGTAGATAAAGCAATTACAACCTTTGTTCTTAAAAGGTCAATGGCCTCAGGTTTTGCTGGCATTGAAAACCCTTTATTTTTTAAAACCAATACCCGAATGCTTTTTGGGGATGCTAAGGACTCTATTACNGCATTAGTTTCTGAGTTTAAGAGTTAGGCTTCTTAAGCTGCATATTAAACACCCCTGTTAAAAAGAGCTTTTTATCAATTTAATTTTTGTAAAAATTGTTTAATACTGTCTCTAGATAACAGAGACAAAAGATTATGGGTTACTACAATCATTCATTAAGAATAGACACAACAGGGCTGCCATTAGAGTGGGTAGACTACAAAGAAGCCGTGAAACTCTATGCAGTCGATCAAGTGGTGTACACGTTGGGCAATGATCTTTATACGATATATGGAGGGACTAACTCAGCCTCAGGAGAACGAAGCTCGATCACAGTGAATTCTATTATTGCTACATATGGAAGAACAAAGCATTTTCAAGAAAAAATGAGNCGATACACCCCTCCTTTAAATAACCAAACATTGTTCAAACGAGACGGGTATTTATGCATGTATTGTGGTGATCNCTTCAACAAAAGAGAGCTAACACGCGACCACATTACACCTATTAGNCAGGGTGGGTGGGATCATTGGAAGAATGTCGTTTCTGCATGTAAAAGGTGCAATCATCACAAAGGGGGAAGAACTCCTGAACAAGCAAAGATAAAGCTTTTAGCAATACCTTTTGTGCCTAATTATGCAGAATATATTTATCTTCAAGGAAGAAATATTCTTGCAGATCAAATGGATTTTTTATTAGGTTATATATCCAAATCAAGTCCAATTCACCATCGNATTGGTTTAGAAAAGAAAACCAAGATTTCCTAATCTAATCAGAGAGATTNCTAGCGATTATGAGTGAAAAAACCATTGAGTCTATTTTAAACGAAAAGCGACAATTCTCTCCATCAGAAACTTTTAGCCAGCAAGCAAATATTAACCCAACAGAACTGGAAGCATTAAAAAAACATGCGGAAGAAGATTATCAAGGGTATTGGGCAAAACTGGCACAAGAGAATCTTTATTGGTTTAAGGATTTTTCTACCGTCTTAGATGATACAAACGCACCAAACTATCAATGGTTTACTGATGGAGAAATTAATGTTTCCTATAATTGCCTCGACTTGAACGCACAAAAATTTCCAAACAAAAAAGCGATCATTTTTGAGGCTGAAAATGGAGAGACAACAACCATTACATATCAAGAGTTGTTGGATGAAGTNTCNAAGCTTTCTAATGGCTTGTTAGATCTTGGGGTTAAGGCCTTGGATAGGGTGGTTATATATATGCCAATGGTGCCTGAGGCAGTTATAGCAATGCAGGCGTGCGCACGAATTGGCGCAGTGCACTCAGTTGTTTTTGGTGGTTTCTCATCCAATGCCCTGAAGGATCGTATTGAAGATGCCGCAGCTAAAGTTGTTATTACTGCAGATGGGGCCTTTCGTGGGGGTAAAATAATTCCATTAAAAGACTCCACTGATAAAGCATTAGAGGGTTGGGAAACCCCGGTTAAAAATGTGGTGGTGTTCCAAAGAACAGGTGAACCTATCAATATGTCCAACCAAAGAGATATATGGTGGCATGACCTCACTAAAGACCAAGACAGAGAGTCAAAAGCCCTAGCATTAAATTCAGAACACCCTTTATTTATCCTCTATACCTCAGGCTCAACAGGAAAACCAAAAGGGATACAGCATTCGTCAGGGGGTTATTTGTTACACGCAAAAACCACATTCCAATGGATTTTTGATATCAAAGATTCGGATGTTTTTTGGTGTACAGCTGATGTGGGTTGGATTACAGGCCATACCTATGTTGCGTATGGACCCTTAGCAGCTGGGGCAACTATTTTAATTTATGAAGGGGCGCCAACTTACCCTCATCCTGGACGGTTTTGGGAGATCTGTGAGCGACATAAGGTCACACTATTTTACACAGCACCAACTGCAATTAGAGCGTTAATGAAGTTTGGCGATAATATTCCAAACCAATATGATTTATCCACACTTAGACTACTGGGAACTGTTGGTGAACCCATTAATCCAGAAGCATGGATGTGGTATCACTCAGTAATTGGTAAAGGAGAATGTCCGATCGTAGATACTTGGTGGCAAACTGAAACAGGAGCAGCCATGATTAGCCCATTGCCTGGAGTCATTTCAACTAAACCCGGATCATGCACACAGTCCTTACCAGGAATTATGATGGACATTGTTGATGATATGGGCAACACGGTTGACCAACCTAACAAAGGTGGTTATTTGGTCGTAACAAAACCATGGCCTTCAATGTTAAGAACGATTTGGGGCGACAACGATCGATACATCGAAACATATTGGGCAAAATTCAACAATAGGCTCTATGTTGCTGGGGACAGCGCCAATCAAGACGAAGATAAGTTTTTTTGGATTATGGGGAGAATAGATGATGTCTTAAATGTTTCAGGTCATCGCCTAGGAACAATGGAAGTAGAATCTGCATTGGTTTCGCACCCCAATGTTGTTGAGGCTGCAGTGGTAGGAAAGCCACATGATATAAAAGGCGAGGGAATTTTTGCTTTTGTTGTCACCAAAGGTGAGCGACCCACTGAGGATGAAGAGTCTAAGGTAACAAAAGAATTAAGAAATTGGGTTGCTGAGCAAGTTGGCCCCATTGCAAAACCCGATGATATTAGATATTCAGAGAATCTTCCCAAGACTAGATCAGGGAAAATTATGAGGCGTCTACTCAGAGCAATTGCAAGAGGCGAGGAGATTACTCAAGATATCTCAACACTTGAAGATGAAGGTATTATTAAGCAGCTCCAAGGAGTAGATTAATCTATGCTATGTGTTTTGGTTTGATAGTTGTCTAAAAAGCAATCTATACCAAATTATTCCAGCTATTCCAGCGAGAATATTCGCAACCACTTGAGCTACAAAAATCCCCCTAATACCAATGAATGAAGCAAATAAATAAGCCATCGGAACATAAACAACTAATGTCCTGGCAATTGAAATTGTCATGGCAGGCATGGGTTTACCAAAAGCATTAAATGAGCCATTACAAATAGCAGCTACACCAAGAAAGCCATAACCCCATGGGCAATAAAGCAATTGCATTTTAGCTATTTTAATAACCTCAGGGTCAGCGGTAAAAAAGCCTAAGAAAAATTCAGCCGAGAAATATAAGAATACAATACAGAAAACTGAATAAACTAATATAAACCTCATAGAGAACTTAAACCCCTCTTCCAAGCGGTCAAATCTTTTTGCTCCAAAGTTTTGCCCAACATAAGGAGCGATTGCTCCCCCCAGAGCCATTAAAATGACAATAATAAAAGCCTCTAGTCGGCCAGCTAACCCATACGCGGCAACAGCTGTTTGACCATAACTGCTTATAAGCGCTGTAACCAGAGCGGTTGATAATGGAACAATAAGGTTGCTGGCTATAGCCGGCAAGCCAACATGAAGAATTTTTTTCCAAGATTCAACAATTGACTTCAAGCTATGGTTAGCAAATTGTATTAAGTTATCTCGAAAAATGAGAATGCATAATGCTGCTATTAAAAATAAAACATTAGAAAGAACACTTGCTAATGCCGCACCTCTAACGCCCATAGCAGGAAAGCCAAACCATCCAAAGATCAGTATCGGATCCAACAACGCATTAACAATTGCTGAAGAAGCCATTAAAATAGAAGGTGTGGTGGCATCACCAGATGCTCTCATTACAGAGTTGCCTATCATAGGAACCGCCATAAAAATCCCACCCCAATAGTAGATCTCCATATACTCCCTTACATAAGGCATTGTTTCTTCATTAGCACCTAATAATCCAAAAACCACATCAATTGAAGACAAACCAACAGTTATTACAATAATTCCTACTACAATAGACAGAATCATTGCGTGGGTTGCAATCTCTCTAACAACCTCTTTGTTTCCTGATCCAATTGCCCTTGAAGCCAACGAGGCAGTGCCAATCCCTAGGCCCATCACAATACCGCCTAAAACAAACCAAACAGGAAAAGCATAACTCACAGCAGCTAATTGAGCATACCCCAGCTGACCTATAAAATAAGCGTCAACTAGCCCGTTTCCAATAATGACAAATAAACCAATAACCATTGGCACCATCATTGAAATTATGGCTTTTGAAGGGGGGCCTTTAGTGAGTTTAGGGGTATCGTCTTGCATAGGAGTGGTTTCAGTATTGCTGAATAATACAGGGGGGAATATTAATTACAATTATTCTTCTATGCCAGCTAGAGAGATGTATTTTATTTCTAAATAATCATCTATTCCATATTTTGAACCCTCTCTGCCCATGCCCGATTCCTTAACACCACCAAAGGGAGCCATTTCAGTAGAAATAATTCCGGTGTTCAAGCCAACTATTCCGTATTCAAGCTGTTCAGAAACCCTCCAACTTTTTGCTAAATCACGAGTGTAGAAATATGAGGCAAGGCCAAAAGGTGTGTTATTTGCCCTCTCTATCACTTCCTCTTCTGTTGAAAACGAAAATAAAGGCGCTACTGGTCCAAATGTTTCCTCATATGACACGAGCATTTCATCATTAGCATTCTTGATAACAGTGGGCTCATAAAACAACCCTCCAAGCTCATGAGGATGACCACCTAGAATAACTTCTCCCCCATGATTTTTTGCATCTGCAACATGCTCTTCAACTTTGGCTAAGGCAGCTTCATCAATAAGAGGGCCTTGATCTGCTAAAGGGTCAAAACCTTGGCCTGTTTGAAGTTTCCCAGCTTCTTTAACAAACCCCTCAGAAAATTGTTCATAAACATCTTGGTGAACATATATTCGATTAGCACAAACACAGGTCTGGCCTGTGTTTCTATATTTTGCCGCAATTGCTCCTGCAATAGCAGCCTCTATATCTGCGTCTTCAAAAACGATAAACGGAGCGTGCCCCCCCAGTTCCATAGACACTCTTTTCACTGTTTTTGCACACTCTTTTAGAAGCATTTTTCCTATCTCTGTTGACCCAGTAAACGTCAATTTGCGGACCAGATTACTGTCTGTTAATGCTTTACCAATGGTCTGAGCATTGCCGGTTACTACATTTAATAATCCTTTGGGTAAGCCTGCTTCCTCTGCCAAATAGGCAAAGGCCAACGCTGAAAAAGGAGTCTGCTTTGCTGGTTTACATACAAGTGAGCAGCCCGCTGCAAGCGCAGGACCAACTTTTCTTGCCAGCATTGCTGAGGGAAAATTCCAAGGAGTGATTGCAGCCACAACTCCAACGGGTTGTTTGATAACTAGAGTTCTCCTATCATACATATGTCCAGGTATCACATCTCCATAGATACGTTTTGTTTCCTCTGAAAACCATTCAATAAATGATGCTGAATATGCAATTTCTCCCATAGCTTCTGCTAGAGGCTTGCCTTGTTCGTAGGTAAGAATTTTTGCTAAATCGTCCTGATTGGAGCACATCAGATCATAAAAATTTCTTAGAATAGAGGCCTTCTCTTTTGCCGGACATTGCTGCCATTTTTTTTGTGCTTCTGCAGCAGCATGTATTGCAACATTGGTTTCTGTTGCACCACAATTTGGCACGCGGCCTATAATTTCTTGGTTAACTGGATTAAGGACATCCAAAGTTGAGTTATCATCAGCATCAACCCATTGACCATTGACGTATGCTTTTTCTATAAATAAGTCTTGATTTTTTATTTCAAGTTTCATAAATCTCACTTGATTTACAAATGATCAATACCCCAAAAAATTTAACCCCCACTTCTGAATCTCTCCATTAATTCAGGATCCATTCCTACCGATTTGGCTAATTCGGTAAATAGTTCAGCGGTAACAACATTTGCATTTTTTTCTTGTGTAAATTCTTCAGTGTTTTCAATCACCATTTTTCTTAGTGGGGGCGGAACATTCATTAACATTGTCATTGCTTTTTTGTTCCAATCCATAGATGTTACTGCATCTGCACCTTGCATGGCATTTTTAGGCTGTCCAAGACTATGCTGAGTAAGATCCCCTATAGTTGTGTGGTAATAAACTTGCCTTGCTTCATCTCCCATACCTATTGGCAGATCCATAGTACGGATTCTTTCTTCTCTGCCCATTTCTACTAACTTTTCATCAACAACTATAGCCTCTATTGTCCCGATAACAATGCCTGTGCTTTTTTCCAGTTTAATTATTTCATCAACAGTGCATTCTGCTATCTGAGGGCACTCTTTGAGGCTTGGAGGCTTAACTTTTTTTGAGGGGATTGAGGTAAAGTTCGTAAACTCTAACTCATTAACACCTTCAGGGTAAAATTTAGCGGTTTCCATCATGTCGTCTAAATGTGAGGCGCTAGGACAATTAACTACAAATTCACCAGTGTCACAAATATTCACAAAAGTATGAGAATCTTGTCTAAAACCCACAATCATTCTTGGATTTTTTGTCATTACATCATATTGCATGATGTGTGAATAAGGGCCCGCATTAACAACACCCTCTTTATCTAATGTTGTAATAATGGTAATGAGTTTTGGCCATAACCAAATGTCTGAATACCAAAAAGGCTTAATTTTTATTTCTGTTTTCATTGTCTATAATAATTTAATTATTAGTATTAAACTCCCCTCTATTAAGTTTTGCTATATAGATTTTGTATTCTTTCATCGCTTGGTGTCCGAATAGCCAGATTATAGGGAGGTTAGCAATAATACACAAACCAGTGCCTAAATTTGCAAACATATTTAGCTCTGCATCAGTCTCAATAAAACCTGCTGTTGCTAATACAGCAAGAGCACAAAATCCAACTTTATATAAAATAACCCCTTTTTCTCCAACAAGAAACACCACTCCTTTTTCACCGTAATAACTCCACGATATCATTGTTGAAATTGCAAACAGCCAAGAAGCTAGTGTTACAAGCCACTTACCCAATCCAGGAAGAACTTTATCAAAAGCAGCCGCTGTAAGGGTTGCCCCAACATAGTCTAAATAGATGGACCTATTATTTATCACAGGGGCTTGTGCGATATTAACAGTGTCCCACTCAATGACTGAATTCTGGTTAGTTGTAAGGGTTGTTCCATAGATTTTATTAAGGTTGTTCCCTGTTTCTGGGTTTAATTCTCCTTCATAAATCATGTAAACTCTTTGCCCTCGTTGTAAATCATTCACATTTTTGGAAGCAGTGGATAATACCCATGAAGATGAATCTGGGGCTTGAGAAAAACTAACTTCTTCGGCGATAAGTTCGCCAGGCCTATTCCAGATTCCTGTAACTAAAATTACCAAGGCGCTCATAGTGCAGACAACAATGGTATCAATAAAAGGCTCTAGACCAGCCACAACCCCTTCTCTAATTGGTTCATCAGTTTTTGCAGCAGAATGGGCAATTGCTGACGAACCTTGACCTGCTTCATTTGAAAACAGAGCTCTTTGCATGCCATACATAAAAGCAAAGCCAGCTGTGCCACCAAGAAAAGCATTNCTTGATTCTAGGGGTGAGAAAGCTGAGGTTACTATTAAGGCTAGCATTTTAGGTATACTTTCAATGTTAACCACAAGAACAAATATGCAAGCAAGGACATACAGAATCAGCATAAAAGGAACCAGTTTTGAGGCTACAGCCCCAATTCGCTTAATACCACCTATGATAACCGCGCCAACTATAATAGCTAAGATGAGCCCGGTAACCATAGTCGGAACACCAAAATACGATTGTGTTAAGTTTGCTACATTCCAAGCTTGAAACATATTCCCAGCTGTAATTGTATTAACTATTAACGCTATACAAAAAACACCGGCAATTAATTTACCGATGTATTTAAGGACGGGACCCTTGTTCGACATATTTCTTTCAACCACCCACATAGGACCCCCGCTTGGATTGTCACTATCTGAAGTGTCTCTATGGATCATAGCCAATGAGACTTCGGTCAGCTTTATGGCCATACCTAAGAACCCGACTACCCACATCCAAAAAACGGCGCCAGGTCCACCCAATGAGATTGCGAGGGCTACACCACCAATATTTCCCAGACCCACTGTTGCCGATAAAGCTGTTGATAGAGCTTGGAAATGAGTAATTGCACCTGGGTCATCCTGCTTATCAAAATCACCTCTGGTGACTTTAACCCCATGGGTTAAAGCATAATATTGTGAAAAACCGCTCCATAAGGTAAACACTACCCCAGTCAGCAATAGAGCGTATAGCGTGTAATCATTCCAAAGTATTGCGTTGATGGTTTCAATCAACAGTTTAAATTCCGTCATATCTTTCCTTATTTGTTTCTTTTAATAGCACTCGAGTATTGGGTATTTATATAGAATCATAGCAATGACCCTATATAATACCGGTGCCAGCAGAAAAATTAATCAAAAATTGCTATAATCTACTTTTATCAGCTGCGTCGAAATTTTTTTATACCCATGTCTGGTTAAGATCAACAGCTTGCTCGATAAAAATTTTTAATAAATAAACAAAATAAAAACTTATGTCTTTTAGACCAAAACTAAAAGTTGGATTATATGATGCTCAATTTGAGCATGATAGTTGTGGGGTTGGTTTTGTTGCTGATATCAAGGGAATAGAGAGCAGACAAATAGTTAGAGATGCCCTGACCATTCTTTGTAATATGGACCATAGAGGAGCTAGAGGCTCTGAACCAAATACAGGTGATGGAGCAGGAATTATCACAGGCATCCCTCATCAGTTTTTTAAAAACATTGCTGCAGAATTATTTGATGATGCTGTATTGCAAAAAGGCACCTATGCAGTAGGAAATATTTTTCTACCAAAAAATAAAAAAGAACAAAATTATTGTAGGAATTATTTCAAAAAAATCTGCCAGAAAAATGATCTAAAATTATTAGGATGGAGACAGGTACCAATTGACCCTAAAGGCTCAAACATAGGACCATCTGCCATACAAGCAATGCCTGTTATCGAACAAGTGTTTATTCAAAAAAGTATAAATATTGATGATCAGGAGAGCTTAGAGAGAAGGCTTTATTTGGTTAGAAAAAAGCTCAGCAATGATCTTAGGAATGACGGAACTTTAAAAGATTCAAGCCTCTTCTATATTAATAGTCTGTCATCTAAAACAATTGTTTATAAAGGCATGTTAACTTGTAACCAATTAGCAGCCTTTTATCCTGATCTTAGTGCTGAGGAGTTTGAGTCACATTTAGCCATGGTCCACTCGAGATTCTCTACCAACACATTTCCAAGTTGGGATCGAGCGATGCCAAACAGAATGATGTCCCATAATGGTGAAATTAATACCATCAAAGGGAATATTAATTGGATGAGAGCAAGAGAAGGTAATATTAAGTCTGATTTATATGGCGAAAAAGTCAAAGAGCTATTTCCCGTGATAGAGAAAGACTGCTCAGATTCTGGTAATTTTGATAATGTCCTAGAGTTTCTGACTATGACAGGAAGAAGCCTGGAAGAAGCAATCTTAATGATGGTACCGGAGGCATGGCAAAATAAAAAAACATTGTCCAAAGATAGAAAGGCATATTATGCGTTTAATTCTAATCTAATGGAACCGTGGGACGGACCAGCATCAATTACATTTACTAATGGAGACGTTGTCGGAGCGGTTCTTGATAGAAACGGGTTAAGACCTAGTCGATACTATATAACTAAAGACAATAAAGTGGTTATGGCGAGTGAGGTTGGGGTCTTACCAATCTCTGACGACAATATTTTGATCAAAGGAAGGTTAGCACCTGGAAAAATATTTCTTATTGATTTTAAAAAAGGCAAAGTGCTTTCAGATGATGAGGTAAAAGAACCCCTAATAAATGCCAAACCATATAGAGAGTGGCTACATGACAACCGACTAATTTTTAGAAAAATAAAACAATCAAGATCAGATCCCATGTTTTCATTTGAGGAGCTTACTCGAAGGATGAGAGCATTTGGCTATACCTCAGAAACTTTAGAGTTTATGTTGTTACCCATGGTGCATGACTTAAGGGACCCTTTAGGGTCCATGGGTAATGACTCTGCTTTGGCTGTTTTAAGCGACAAACAACGCATGTTATATGATTACTTTAAACAACTGTTTGCTCAAGTCTCAAATCCTGCAATTGACTCCATAAGAGAAAAAATCATAATGTCTCTAGAGTGTTATATTGGCCCAGAAAAAAACATACTAAATCCTGGAGAAGGCCACGCACATCGATTATTAGTTGATCATCCAATTCTAACCAATACCGCTTTATATGCTTTGAAGCATCTTGATCATGAGGGCCATAAAAGCAAAGTGATAGATATAACCTTCAATATTTCAGACTCGTCAACAGAAGATTTAAAAACCGCTGTTATCAAGGTTTGTCAGCAAGCAGAAGAAGCTATTGATAATGGTGTGGGTTTCTTGGTTCTTTCAGATAGACATGTTAATCATGAATTAGCAGCTATAAGCAGTTTAATGGCTTGTGGGGCCGTACATCACCATTTAACTAAGGTAGCAAAACGAACAAAAACAGCGATAGTGGTTGAAACAGCTGAGGCCAGGGAGGTTCATCATTTCTGCCTTCTCTTTGGTTATGGGGCAGATGCTATCAACCCTTATTTAGCCTATGAAGCACTCATCCATGCAAAAGACGAAGGTTTAGTGAAACACTCGCACCATCGGCGCGGCAAGGAAAATAGAATTTTATTGGATAGCAACGAAGAAGTTGTGGACGCTTATCGCCAAGCTATTATTAAAGGCGTGCTTAAGGTTATGGGTAAAATGGGAATATCCACTCTGCAGTCTTATAAAGGGGCACAAATTTTTGAAGCTCTTGGTTTAGCTCAAGAGGTAATTGATCTCTGTTTTGCTGGCACAACAAATCGGATAGAAGGTGCTGATTTTTTGTTATTAGAAGAAGAAGTCAGGCAACGCCACAGTCTTGGCTGGCCACAAGATAGTAATGCAAACATAGACAGCCTTCCAAACCCTGGAGAATTTCACTGGAGAAGCCAAGGAGAAAAGAAAGCTTGGGATCCAGAAACCGTTTGGTCATTACAATATGCTGCACGTAAAAATGATAAAAACGCTTACCAACAATTTGCAGCTAATGCTAACCGTACAGCTGAAGAATCATTATCTCTCAGGGGGTTACTAGGATTTAATACTTCTACGAATAAAAGTATAGATATCAATAGTGTAGAACCTGCAAGCCAAATTATTCAACGCTTTTGCACCGGGGCTATGAGCTTCGGCTCCATCTCATCAGAAGCGCATGAAACACTAGCTATTGCTATGAATAGAATAGGTGGGAGGAGTAATAGCGGAGAAGGAGGTGAAGACCCAGAGCGCTTCAAACCAATGAAGAATGGTGACTCTAAATCCTCAGCGATTAAACAAATCGCTTCAGGTCGTTTTGGCGTTACAGCCAATTACATTGCAAACGCAAAACAACTACAAATCAAGATTGCACAAGGAGCAAAACCAGGTGAAGGTGGAGAACTACCTGGCAGAAAAGTAGATGAAAAAATTGCATCAATAAGACATTCAACACCTGGTGTAGGTTTAATTAGCCCACCACCACATCATGATATTTATTCAATTGAGGATTTGTCCCAATTAATTTTTGATCTTAAGAACGCCAATCCAAAAGCTGAAATAAGCGTCAAATTAGTTGCTGAAACGGGCGTTGGTACAATATCAGCTGGGGTTGTTAAAGCACATGCAGACCACATCGTTATTTCTGGGGATGTTGGAGGCACGGGAGCTTCACCCCTAACCAGTATTAAGCATGCCGGTATGCCTTGGGAGTTAGGTATTGCAGAAGTACATCAAACCTTGGTGCTCAATGATCTTAGAAGTAGGGTTACTTTACAAACCGATGGCGGGCTTAAGACTGGAAGAGATGTTGTTATAGCGGCATTACTTGGTGCAGAAGAGTTTGGTTTCTCAACCGCACCCCTTATAACCATGGGTTGCATTATGATGAGAAAGTGTCATATGAATACATGCCCAGTAGGTATAGCCACACAGGATAAAATACTAAGGGAAAAGTTTGCTGGGCAGCCAGAACACATTATTAATTATTTATTTATGGTGGCCGAAGAAGCTAGAGAAATCATGGCCGACTTGGGGATTAAGTCAATTGATGAATTAATTGGTCGTGTTGATTTATTAAATGCTCGTAAGGCTGTGAAGCACTGGAAATCAAACAAGATAGATTTAAAGGCTTTATTAGTTAATGCCTCAGAACTTCGTAAAGGTGCGGTAATTAGGAAGACAGTTCCACAAAATCATGGAATTAAGAATGTTTTAGACCGACAACTCATCAAGGATGCAAAAGAGTCAATAAAAACTAAAGAACCAATTAATTTACAATATCCAATCACAAATACAAACCGAACAACAGGCGCCATGTTGAGCCATAAGGTGGTCTCCTTATGGGGCGAAGATGGCTTACCAAATGACACTATTAAAATTGATTTTAAGGGATCTGCAGGCCAGAGTTTTGGGGCTTTTTTATCAAAAGGTATTACTTTTAATTTAGTTGGTGATGCCAATGATTATGTTGGTAAAGGGTTGTCAGGGGGAAAGATAATTGTTGCTCCTCCAGAGATAGATGGTTTTGTAGCACAAAAGAACATAATTATTGGCAATGTAGCACTTTATGGAGCTACCTCGGGCTCTGGTTTTTTTAAAGGCATTGCAGCAGAANGATTTTGTGTGAGAAACAGTGGGGCAAGAGCAGTGGTTGAAGGGGTTGGAGATCATGCTTGTGAATACATGACCGGTGGACGCGTGGTGATCTTGGGATCAACGGGGGTAAATTTTGCTGCAGGAATGTCAGGGGGCATTGCTTATGTTTATGATCCACATAATGAATTTGAACCCAAATGCAACACAGGTATGGTTGAACTTGAAACAGTAGAAGACAAAGAGAGTGTTGCTGAGCTTCTTAGAATGGTGGAACTACATCAGAGATATACCCAATCAGAGGTCGCTGCATTACTCCTCAATGACTGGGAAAACAGCCTAGAGAACTTTGTCAAAGTTATGCCACAAGATTATAAGCGAGTTATGACAGAGAGACGCGAACATAATGAGGAAATTGAATCTATTTTTGAGGTTAAAGATAGGCAATCTGAGAGGCCAGGAGTTTAAGGTGGGTAAGCCAACAGGTTTTATGGAATACCCTAGGCGGAAAACACCTTGGCGTGATACCAAGGAAAGACTGCTTGATTATTATGAAATATACACCCCTGCTAAAGACCATGACTTAAAAACCCAGGGTGCACGATGCATGAATTGTGGCGTACCTTTTTGTGAGTCTGAACACGGGTGTCCTATTGATAACCTTATCCCTGAATGGAATGACTTAGTTTATAAAAATAGATGGAGAGATGCATATAACAGACTCATTAAGACAAATAATTTTCCTGAATTCACAGGACGAGTTTGCCCAGCGCCGTGTGAAGGGGCTTGCGTACTAGGCATTAATGAGCCAGCAGTTACGATTAAAGATATTGAAAATTCCATCATTGATAGAGCTTTTGAAGAAGGTTGGGTTAGGTCGCAACAAACAACAAAAAGAACTAATAAGAGGGTTGCAATTATAGGCTCTGGGCCAGCAGGACTTACAGCTGCAGATCAATTAAACCAAGCCGGTCATTCCGTTATTGTTTTTGAGCGTGAGGACAGGGTTGGAGGACTATTAATGTATGGCATACCTAATATGAAACTTTCTAAAAGCTTAGTTAAGCGTCGTCTTCAATTACTTGAGGACTCTGGTATAGAATTTAGAGTTAATACAAATGTCGGGGTCAACCTTGAACCCCAAGCACTCATGGATGATTTTGATGCAATCTTAATTGCTACGGGCTCAACAATACCTAGGGATATTGAAATTCCTGGTAGAGACGGAAAGAACATTCATTTTGCAATGGATTTTCTAACACCACACACAAAAAGCTTGCTCAACACTTCATTAACAGATGGTAATTATATAAATGCTAAAGATAAAAATGTGATTGTTATAGGTGGAGGCGACACAGGTACAGATTGTATAGCCACAGCCATAAGACAAGGCTGCAGCAGTCTAGTTAATATGGAGATAATGCCTAAACCTCCAGTAGATAGAGGTCACAATAACCCCTGGCCATTATGGCCCCATATTTACAGAACCGATTATGGTCACGAAGAGTCTCAAGAGAGGTTTGGCAAGGATCCAAGAGAGTTTTCACTCCTGAGTAAAGAATTTCTTGTTGATGAGCACAATAAACTGACAGGACTTAAAACAATTAATTTAGATTGGGAGGAGACATCTTTAGGGCAGCAAAGCATGAAAGAGGTAAGAGGGACTGAGGAAATATGGGAGGCTGATCTTATATTTTTAGCTATGGGGTTTGTAGGCCCAGAACAATATCTGCTAGATAAGATGAAGGTTAAATTAAATGATAGAAATAATATTCATGCAGATTATGGAGATTTTTCAACCAGCATCGAAGGTGTTTTTGCTAGCGGTGATTGTCGACGAGGACAATCATTGGTTGTCTGGGCAATGAATGAAGGTAGAGGTGCTGCTTTAGCAATTGATCGGTTTTTAGAAGGTCAAAGCACATTATCAGCTCCGATGTTAAAGCTGGGTTCTCTAAGAGGTTAAAGGTTCAATAATGAAATGGTTGCTTTTAGTTAAGAACCGTCTGTCCTTCGGTTCAGCCGGAATGGCCGAAGGCATTATCGACTGTGGTCTCACCTACTTTGTGCTGATCTACTATAGCCAGGTATTGGGACTGCCTGCGACGCTAGCATCCATCGCGATTGCCGTCGGTCTAGCCATCGATGCCGTGTCGGACCCTCTGATAGGCTGGTGGTCAGATCACTTCCGTTCTCGCCTGGGCAGACGCCATCCCTTTGTATACGCCTCCATTATCCCCCTCTCCCTCAGCTACTACTTGATCTGGGTACCCCCGACATCCTTGTCAGAGTCGGGACTGTTTGCTTACCTCCTCGTTATGTGCGTGTGCTTACGCCTTGCTCGCACTCTTTATAGTGTTCCGATGATTGCTTTGGTGCCCGAGTTCACGCGTGATTATGACGAGCGTACTTCGGTTATGAATGTCTGGTCTTCGAGCTTATTTCTCTGGGGCACTCTCACAGCTGTCGGCATGTACAGCTACTGGCTCGCCGATTCGCAAGCATATCCCGATGGGATCTTGCGTGGCGCAGGTTATGTTGAGGCCGGCCTCGTCGGGGGTTTGTTAATTTTTGTTGCTACCTTGGCTTCCGCACTCGGCACCCACAGCGCAATTCCCAGGTTAGAGAACGCCCCTCAGTCCAGTGTGACTGGGCCTCGTGAGGTCTTGTCGCAACTTCATGAAACACTCGCTGATCGCTCGCTCCTCTCTCTTCTTGCAGCAGCAATCTTGAGCGGAACTGCAGCGGGAGCCGTCAACGTTCTTTGGATCTATATCAATAGTTATTTCTGGGAGCTTGAGTCGTGGCAAATGAGCTGGATAATGTTGGGACATCTGCTGTCACCCGCAATCGCCTTCGTCGTCACTCCGCTGTTGGCTAGGCGACACAACAAACGCAACGTCTGGATCTGGGCCTCCATCGCAGCTACCGTGTCTCTTGCAGCGCCTCTCGCGCTGCGCACTATGGGCCTCTTCCCCGACAACGGCCACCCTTTCGTTTTCCCATTCCTGTTGGTCAACGATATATTGAACATCACGCTATTGGTAATCACCTTTACGCTCAACGCNTCCATGCTGATGGACGTCGTGGAAGCTCGAGAGGTGGAGACCGGGCGCCGCGAGGAGGGAGTGATCGCCGCTGTACGGAGCTTCGCGATGAAGGCCTCTCTGGCGCTCGGCACGATTGTGGCGGGTCTCGCACTGGACTTCATTAACTTCCCGGTGCAGACCGCGGTGGGCGAAGTACCCGAGGAAGCAATCACTAGCATCGGCCTGCTCTACGGCCCCATTCTTGCGATCTTGTCTTTCGCCTCTATCTCAATGCTCTACTTCTACCGAATCGACCGCCAGACTCACCTGGACAATCTCGAGAAACTTGAGAGGCAAACGTCCAACAAATAGCCGTTGGTTAAATTGCAGCTGGGCACAAATTGGGCGTATTTTGATAACGATCTCAGGTGCCTCAGCTATGCTTACCTTAATACTGCTATTGATGCTGCTGATCGAGCGGTTAATGAGTAGTTAATAGTGTAAAATCAGGTTATATAAATTGAATTATTTATTGTATGTATATGTATATATTTTAGGAGAATTAGGATGAAAAAAATTATTCTGGCTACAGTGATTGGGGTCTTCATGTCTGTGACAATTATGTCTAATGACCATGAAGAAAGTACAGTGGTGATACCTGCAAAAATTAGTAAAGAGGATGCTACCGGTGCTATTTATAGCCGTCCGGATATGGTAGAGGAGACTGATAATGGAAATACCACTCTAGACGTAATGACCATGCTTAGCAGTGATGGAAAGTTTGGTACCGGAATGTATCAGTCCGGAAAAGCTCATTATGATTTTACCGAACCTTACGGTGTCGATGAGTTCTTTTACATCCTTGAAGGAAGTATCACTCTAACCTCTGCTGATGGAACTGTGCAAACAATGAATGCAGGTGAAGCAGTTAGCATTCCCAAAGAGTGGACAGGCACATGGGATACCGATGGCTATAACAAAGTATGGGTCATATATACAGAAGATGGTTCTGCTCTAAAATAAAATTATCTAAAAAGCAGTTTGAGAATTAATAGAAGTTATTCCGTGATGTTTTCACGCTTAAGTATAAAGAAATATGGATCATTCATATCTTTGTTATCCATTAACCCTAAAACAGTATTTTCATCAAATTTTCGAAAGTGATCATAAATTGGAAATTGATCACAAGCCCAGCCATCTATCGAGCAGCAGCCAGCGCTGCTTTGAAATGAAAGCCCATTGCGATTATTACGATTACCATGATATTGAACGTGAATTCGAGGTAGCCGTAAATCGTGGGCAGATCTACAATACCGACCAGCAACGCAGCCACCAGAACGTGATAGGAGATACCAATATATCCCAGAGTAACTGCCGCAATTTTTGAAGCCACTGAATCGCCATACAGTGGAACCGCCACCAGCAGACCAAAAACCGCCCACATCCAGAAACCAAGTTCCTCGAGAGCCGCGTATAGCGAAAACGCGACGCCCCCATTCAGTATGCGAAGTAGTGGATCAGCCAACTCAGCACCAGCACCCGTCACACCGCTTGAAAGGACCTCTGCTAACTGAGGTATGGTCCACACCGCCATAAACTTCGGGATAATATAGGCAACAACGGACACCAGAACCACCATCGCCGCGAGTATCGCGCGCAGCGGATTTTTCCCGCTAATCTGCCAGGCAATCCCAAATAAAACGCCCGACGCAGAAAGCATAGCGACAATCTGGTTTGCCCAACCGGCGATAAAAGCACTTCGGTTGGTACTCAGCCAGGCCACACGGTCTGCGTGTTCCGCAGCAGCACCTGCGGGGATATCCAGTGGCAAAAACATGGAGACCACCCCCGAGACGATCAGCAGGATGGCGGACCACAAGCCCAACCGGTTGATTTGGTAATCTAGTGTGATTTTCGTGTTCATAATTTTTCCTTTTTATCTATATTTAGGTTCGGAAGATTCGGATCAACGTGGTGTCGTACATCTGAGTAACATCATTTTTATGGTTTTATCTGCTTGCTAATAGCAGAATCAAAAAACTTCCCATAAGGCGGGCGAAGCAGCCTGAGAGGATCCAGCTTCGACTGGACATAAACGGCTTTAGCATGACTAAAGTTTTTAAAGCCATCAAAGCCGTGATAGGTCCCCATACCACTTTCTCCCACACCACCAAATGGTAGGTCTGACTGCAGGATATGCCCCATCATATCATTCACCACCATGCCGCCGGACGTAGTCTGAAAAGTGAGCTTTTCTATCTCTTGCTTATTGCGTCCAAAATAGTACAAGGCAAGAGGTCTTGGTCGTTCGTTGATATAGTCAATCACTTCCTGCATCTCCGTGTACCCAACTATCGGTAAAAGAGCTCCGAAGATTTCCTCTTGCATGACGCGGCTGTTCGTATCGGCATTCAAAATCAAAGACGGTAATACCCGACGCCCACTGCTTTCAGTATCGTACAATGGGACTACCCGAGCACCGGTAGTTTTGGCCTCGGCAACCAACTCCCTGAGGCGGTCAGCATGCCTCTGGGTAATGATATGGGTATAGNTTTCATCATTGGCAATATCAGGAAACATTTTCTTTACACTCGCCTGGCACGCCGTCACAAACTCTTCCACCAAGTGCTCAGGTACAAACACCGTATCAGGACACAGGCAAATTTGACCGCCATTAATGGTTTGTAAACACATCACTTTCTCTGCCGCCAGCTTAATGTCTGCAGTAGAGGAAATAACCACGGGATTCTTTCCTCCCAGTTCCAACGTCATTGGCACTAAATTCGGTGCTGCGGACTGAGCAACCAGGCGCGCGACGTTGGTTGATCCGGTAAACAATAGATGATCAAATTTCAATTTGGAAAATTCTGCCGCCATCTCTGGGCCACCCAACACCACCGAGAATTCGGTTTCATCGAAACTGCCTGCAATAATCTCTGCCATCGCCTGGGAGGTCTGGGGGCTAAGCTCAGAAGGTTTCAACATGGCTCGATTGCCCGCGCCAAAAATTTCCGCTATCGGCGCAAGAGCGAGGTTTATCGGGAAATTCCAGGGTGAGATATTGCCCACGATGCCGAGCGGCATATATTCCACCTTGGATTTAGCTCCCAATAATCCTAGGGGAAATTTACTCTTGCGCTTCTCCGGCCTCATCCACCGCTTGATATGTTTGCGAACATATTTAAGGTTCTCTAATGTCGGCACGATATCAGACACACGCGTCATCAGATGAGAACGATTTTCAAAATCTTCCTTCACCGCCTCTACCAGGCGCTGCTCATGACGAACTAGCATATCGATCATGCGGTTGATACGATCTTGACGAAGCTCAAGGGTAGGATAAGGGTCCTTTAACTGCGCCGCACGTTGACTCTCAAGCAAACGCTGCAGGTCCGCAGTTTGTGCAACTATTGTTTCGTTACTGTTCATATTCACTCCAAAATATTAACTTAGGTTCTAAACTTAACTGGCCATCTTTCCAACCAGAGCCTCACACTGCGCCTGATTCATATACTTGGGAACGGGATAGCTGTAATGAGATTTCCTTCGAGTTCGTCATTCATCTCAACTAATGAGTCAAGAATTATCTTTTCTATTTTTTCAATCATTTCTTTTATCTTTATTAAAGTTATTCATATTTTTTATGTAATCAAGGGCGAATTCTTTTACGTTTTCAGCATCATTTTCCCATTTAGAGTCTTTACTAATAAATAAGGTTGTTCCCTCTAAGAAGGACATAAGAACAAGTGCTTGGATTCGCGGTTGAACAGCGCCACCTTCTTCTAATAGCTTCTTTAAATTATTAAAGTACATCTCATAAATTTCATTCATGAGATTTTTCATGATTGGCTCAACTTGAGTCATTGCCCATAGTTGTGGAAATAGTTTATCTGTTGGTATTGTGTGTTTTATCGGGTCATCTAAAATGAATATGAGTATTTCTTCGAGATCCATTGTGCCTTTATATTCTTGCTTGGTATCTAAATAATAAACCTGAATTATATAGTCAGCTATAGCTTTAAGTAGGTTTTCCCATTTTGGATAATGATACTGTAAGGCNCCTAACTTTAATTCACTCTTTCGCGCCACTGCGCGCATACTTAATTGCGAATAACCCTGATGAGCAATAATATCTATAGCATTTTGGACTATTTGAATTTTTCGTTCAGTTATTGGTTGGTTATTATTTGACATGTCAGTTGACATGTTAGAGTATAAACTTAATAAAGTAAATAATTGGATTTGGTTATGAAGAAAAATGTAACACGGCGAGATTTCTGTAATGGTGTGATCATTGGTACAGGAGTTAATGCTCTCAGTCCCATGCATTTATTTGGACAGAGTGATTTATTGACTCATGAATTAGGTGAATCCTTCTCTAATTACCCGCCCATGCTTAACGGTATGCGTGGTAGCCATCAAGGTTCTTTTGAGGTAGCGCATGCACTAGCATGGACAGGTGAAAAACCGACAGCCTACAAACAACATGATCAAGAATATGATCTTGTGGTAGTGGGGGCAGGTATTAGCGGTCTTGCGACAGCCCATTTTTATCAGCAAAAAATGGGCCAAGATGCACGCATTTTACTATTGGATAACCATGATGATTTTGGTGGTCACGCTAAACGTAATGAATTTAATCATGACGGGCGATTATTATTAGGTATTGGTGGTTCTGTCAATTTAGAGAATCCGAGAGATTACAGTGAGGAAGCAAAAGGCTTACTCCATGACTTGGGCATTGATTTAGATGCTATGAAAAATAATGAGATTGATGGTTTTGAATCATTAACCAGTACCAATGCACAAAGCGTCTTAGCTCTTCCAGGTCCTAATGGCCATGTTACCGTTAAAGCTAATTGGATGTCTTTAAATCAAGGTGAAGGAGATATTGAGACCGCGGTTAAATTATTGCCTCTACCAGTCATTGAGCAAGACAAATTAATAGAATTTCTAAGTGGGGGGCGAGACTATCTAGATGATCTTTCTCTTCGCGAATCTTATCGATATGTTCAATCTGTAAGTTACGAAGATTTCTTATCAGATCGGGTTGGTTTAGATGATGAAACCTCATCGATATTCTATGCGTTTATGAAATTAATTTGGGGTATTGGCGGAAAAAATATAAGCGTTATGGGTGCTATTTCAACTGGTGCACCCGGTATGCAGGGAATGGGCAGACTAGCAAAATTTTTGCAAAAGATTTTATTACGGTCAATGAGTGGCGGTGAATCCTTATATTTTCCAGACGGAAATGCCTCCATACCAAGATTATTGGTAAAGAAATTGATTCCAGCAGTAACATCTGGAGATGCAAACTTTAATAATATTTCTACCAGTTATTTTGATTATAAGATGCTCGATAGAAGTGAACATTCAGTCCGATTAAGACTCAATAGCACGGTAGTTGGTGTGCGACAAAAAGAAGATGATCGTGTGGAAGTAGATTATGTAAAGGAGGGTAAGGCATTAAGAGTCACAGGCAAACACAGTATCTTAGCTTGTTATAACAATATGATTCCTCACTTATGTCCAGAGTTACCTGAATCACAAAAAGATGGTCTTCGTTATGGTGAAAAAGTTCCACTTGTTTGGGCTAATATCCATTTAGAAGATGGCATTGCTTTCTCAGAGCTTGGTGTTGATAGGATTGACTGCCCAAAAGATCCTTTTGTTGTTGTTACAACGCCTCCTTTTACTACAACAGGCGGATATCAGCCACCTAAAAAAACCAGTGATCCAATGGTAGTTTTTATGATGAGCATTCCAGAGGTAAAAGCAACTGGCAAAGAAACTGCACGAGAATTATATAAGGCAGGTCGTCATGTTGTTTATTCAACATCATTTTCAACTTATGAGCAGCAAATACGTGATCAACTTCAGGCATTATTGGGACCTCACGGCTTCAATCATGAGATCGATATCAAAGCAATTACGGTAAACCGATGGCCGCATGGTTATGCTTATGAGTATTCATCGCTAGATGACCCGGAATGGGAAGAAGGAAAAGCACCGCATGAAATAGGGCGTGCACAGTTTGGAAAAATTTCAATCGCAAATTCAGATTCTGAGGCTTATGCATATGTTAATGCTGCTATCGATTCTGCCTGGCGAGCCGTGGAGGAACAAACATCCTAACCAGTTTATTGGCATTTGGAGATAAACATACAGGGACCCAACATTGCCAAAGTTTGAATTTAAGTTAATTGGTAAGAATAGTTAAATATTTTGTGTCCCAGTTTAATGCCCCTTTTTTCAAACTTTGTTTTGAGGTTTCTTAATTCACTTTTAATTTCTTTAAACTGATTGCTTTCTTTAAAGGTAAGCTCAATCTGTTGAGCATAATCTTCCCAATCAGTGGAAACATTAACAATGCCTTTATTTTTAAGAGATTTAGACAACAGAGCCAAAAACCCTTTATTGATTAATCTTCGTTTGTGATGTCTTTTTTTTGGCCAAGGGTCAGGAAAAAGTATGTTAATTTTTTCAACGCTTTTTTTGGTAATGAATTGTTCAAACACCTCCGCTGCATCTCCATAAATTAAACGTATATTTTTGATCTTATGTTGGTTAATTGTATTTAAGCATTGACCAAGACCTGAGTCATACACCTCTATTCCAATAAAGTTCTTGTCAGGGTATTTTAAAGCAGATTCAATGAGCGCCGCTCCATCTCCAAAACCTATTTCTATAACTAAGTTATGCTGATCTGAATCAAAGCAAGCTTTTAGGTCTGT
>JGI26063J44948_1000004_pt1 | contig 57288 bp, 55 predicted proteins | sample MarorgKNORR_S2LV_4_FD_44948 | JGI IMG/M metagenome (IMG submission 44948) | reverse complement strand
CCCAAACAAAGCTAATGTCACCCAAAACATAGAAACAATAATAAACCCCTCATGAAGGCGAAGCTCACCAGTTGTTTTCCTGCTGGGATACCAAATTATAAGCCCAAAAAAAAGAGTGAAGAAAAACGACGCTAAAAAAGATGACGCAGTGTAAACATCATCAAACAAGCCGGCCACAAAAAAAGGCAACAGCATTGACGAGCTAAAAACCATTAATAACAAACCCAAGTTTTTTGCACTGATTGAAAGTTTTTTAAGATCATGTTCTTAGATAGGCGCAACAGCATCCTATCTGTTTATTCAAAAATTGTTTCTATTTCTGTAATAGTATCCCTGTTGTCTATACAACCACATGATCATCTTCCTCAATAAATGTTGTGTGATGTACTGTTTTGATTTCACCTTGGCTTGAAACAATTGCCGTGATAAAAGAGCCTTCAGGAAGGTTAATATCCCCAACCATCTTTCCAACAACGTTTGAGTTTTCATGGCTGTGGGCTATAGCTTCAAGAGCCTCAGCACCACCCCGTTTTAAACTATGCACTTTTACAACATCTCCTTTTCTAATGTGTGACAACAAAGAGCTAACTGTGATCTGTTCACCAGAGATCGCAATATCGATACTGTCTGTTTCCATTAGGCCAGAGAAGGAGTCTTTATTGATAAGAGCCATTACTTTTTTACTCCCCATTTTTTTTGCAACCATGGCTGAGAGGATGTTTGTCTCTTCTGAATTAGTGGTGGCTACAAACACGTCATTGTTATCAATGTTTTCTTCTTTAAGAAGGGCATCATCAGAAGAGTCACCTTTGAGTACAATTGTCGACTCTAGTATTTCAGACAGTTTTTTTGCTCGAGCTGTTGATTTTTCAATCAACTTTACATTGTTGTCGTCCTCAAGCTTCGACGCAAGCCTCAACCCAATTCTACCCCCGCCTGCAATAACAATGTTTCTTGCTTTTTCCTGGTCTTGGCTGAACTCAGTAATCATGTGGTCAATGTCTTCAGGCGCCGCAATAAAATAGACTTCATCACCCTTTCTAATGATCGTGTCACCTTCAGGAGCAATCATTTGACCTTCTCTGTATATGGCTGCAATCCTTACTTTTTCATTACCAAGGTGGTCGTGTAGATAGCGAATAGGGTTGTCTACCAAAAAGCCTTGTTGTTTGGTTTTGACCCCAACCATTCTGATCTTACCGCCAGCAAAATCAAGCACCTGAAAAGCACCAGGGTGTTGGATTACTTCAATAATATAATCAGTTATTAGGTCCTCAGGGCTGATTGCAAAATCAACAGGTATATCATTTTCAGAGAATAGCTCTGGCCTGTCTGTATAAGCAGCAGCCCTTATTCTAGCTATCTTTGTTTGCGTATTAAACAGGGTTGAAACAATCTGACAGGCCACCATATTAACCTCATCACTACTGGTCACAGCAATTAACATATCAGCACTATCAGCGCCCGCAGCTTTTAGGGTTTTAGGGTATGAGGCATTTCCTTCAATAACTCGTAGATCAGATTTGCTAGCGAGCTTATCAAGCTTCTCAGGATCAACATCAACAACTGTAACGTCATTATTTTCTTCTTTGGCCAACTGAGCAGCTGTTGTTGACCCTACTTGCCCTGCGCCTAATATTAAAATGTTCATAGTTCTTCGATTGTTATTTTACATCAAGTTTAACTTTGTATAGCTTAAAACCAACCATTTTGTGCCCTCAGTTTCAAAATTAATTTGTGCTCTTGTGTTGTCTCCATCTCCCTCAATCGCTATAACAATACCTTCTCCAAAAACGTGGTGACATATTCTTTGTCCCAACAAGGAAGAAGACTTGTTATTAGAAGTGCGCTTATGGTTTGTTTTGGTTGAATTAGACAACACCCCCTGATTAGATACTTCATCAATAAGCTCTTCTGGTATCTCGTAAAGAAAGCGAGATGGGCGACTATAATTTGTTAAACCATGGGTAAGCCTTTGGTTGGCATAACTAATATACAGTTCTCTCATTGATCGTGTGATGGCCACGTAACATAAGCGGCGCTCTTCCTCTAGGCCCCCAACCTCAATTTGAGAACGTTGGTGAGGGAACAAACCATCCTCCATGCCCGCAATAAAAACCAAAGGAAACTCCAANCCTTTTGCAGAGTGCATGGTCATCAGCTGAACACTGTCTTGCCACTCTGAGGCTTGGTTGTCACCTGATTCAAGCGCAGCATGCGATAAAAAAGACTCAAGAGGGGTAATTTCATCCCCATCTAGTAGCGGGCGATACCCATGTGCTGCGTTGATTAGCTCCATAATATTGTCTATTTTTGTGGCCGATTGTTCGCTTTTTTTCTGTTGAAGAAAGTTGATTAACCCTGATAAATGTATTGCCGTTTCAAACTGCTCTTTAAGAGGTTTGTTTTCAGTCTCGCTTTTTAATTTTTGAATTTGAGCAACAAAATCATGAACAGCATTTTTAGCTCGCCCACTTATTAATGAGTGCTCTAATAACTGTGAGGCTCCCACAAAAAGTGACACCCCTTCTGTTCGGGCAAACGATTGTATATCACCCAATGTTTTTGCCCCCAAACCCTTTGGCGGCATGCTTGACGCTCTTTCAAAAGCTAAATCATCATTTTGATTAACAGATAGCCTCAAGTAAGCTAGAGCGTCTTTAACTTCAGCTCGATCAAAAAACCTAAAACCCCCATAAACCCGGTAAGGAATAGCTTGCTGTAAGAGNGCTTCCTCAATAACCCTTGACTGAGCGTTAGACCTATAAAGGACTGCAATATTGTTTAAACCAACTGATTTAGATTTAGCTTGAATGGTGTCAATAATATTGTGTGCTTCCTCATATTCATCATAATTGGCAACCAGTTTAATTTGAGGCCCCTCCTCAGCGGAGGTCCATAAGGTTTTTTCAAGGCGTTTATCATTATTTGCAATAACAGCATTAGCAGCAGCAAGTATCGTTTTGGTAGAGCGATAGTTTTGCTCCATTTTAATAACCCGTGTATCGACAAACTCTGTTTGAAATCTTGACATATTGGCAGAGTTAGCGCCTCGCCACCTATAAATGGATTGGTCGTCATCCCCAACCACAAAAGCAGAACCGTGCGCACCAGATAAAAGCTTAATCATTTGGTATTGTATTTCATTGGTGTCTTGAAATTCATCGACAAGAATATTTTTGAAGCGTTGTTGGTAGTGCCCTAAAAGGTCGTTATTTTTACTAAGCGTTTCATAACAACATAATAACAATTCGCCAAAATCAACCAACCCAGAGCGAGCACACCTTTGCTCGTAATCCTTGTAAAGTTGGATATGTTGTTTCTTCCCAGTATCTTCTTTAACCTGTTTAGCCCTTAGGCCCAAATCTTTTTGGCTGTTAATAAACCACTGAACTTCTTTGGGTGGATAGTAAGACTCGTCAAGGTTCTGTTCTTTAATTATCTTTTTGATTTGTCTGTGCTGGTCGCTAGAATCCAACACCTGAAAGCCTTGCTCAAGCCCCGCCTCTTTCCAATGCAACCTTAAAAACTTATGAGCTAAACCGTGAAAAGTTCCAACCCACATGCCGCGAGTCTCTAAGCCCAACATTTCACTGATGCGTTCTCGCATTTCATTGGCAGCTTTATTGGTAAAAGTGACAGCAAACACATTGAACGGAGAGATATTGTCAACACCTATTAACCAAGCAATCCTATGAACAAGCACCCTGGTTTTTCCACTGCCAGCACCAGCCAGAACCATAACTGGGTTAGCACCGCTGGTTACAGCCTCTCTTTGTGGCTCATTCAATTGGCCAAGAATATCCTCTGGTTCCATGGAACAGTTATTGTAGCTTTATCTGTGTTTTATTGTGTATACGAGATTTAAAAATGATAACAACAATAAAGCAGCAAACGCATTATGAGCTGTGGCCAAAGATAAGGCGATGCCTGACCACACCATAACTATTCCAATTACCAATTGAAAAAACAAAGCCACAGCCAAAATTAGTGCCGCGTTTTTTACTCTAGTTGAAGTGCTTTTAAGATATTTAAAAACTATAAGACCAAGCCCTAGAGTTACAGCAACAGCACCTAAACGGTGAAAAAAATGAATGGCCGTCCTCCCTGGGGGTGACAGCAGACCGCCCTCGTAATTTTTTCCAAAAGATTGCCACACTAAAAATCCCTCTTTTATATCCATATTAGATGGCCAAAATTGCCCATAACACAGCGGAAGATCTGGACAGCCCAAAGCAGCGTAATTAGTGCTTGTCCACCCCCCCAGCATAATTTGAGCTATTAATAACATTAACCCAAAAAACAAAAGACCTGTGAAATTGGTGGTTGGTTTTGCTGGGGAGCTAATCTTTTTTAAATAAATAAACAATAATGACAGTGTTGACAACCCGCCAACCAAGTGGGCTAAGACCACAAAAGGGTGAACTTTTAATGTCACAGTCCACATCCCAAGCAAACCTTGAAAAACGACTAATAACAATAACAACGAAGATATTTTTAAAGGAAAGTTATCAGAAAAAGCTGTTTTATTTTTTTTAAAAGCCTCTGAAGCAAACAGAATTAAAATAAAGAAACCCAAGAGACTGGCTATATAGCGATGTATCATCTCTCGCCAAGCCTTTCCGGGCTCAACCACCTGGCCAGGAAATGACTCTTCAATGACAGACAATTCTTCAGCGGTGTCAGGAACACTGATAAAGCCATAACAGCCAGGCCAATCAGGACAACCAAGGCCAGCGTCTGTCAGCCTGACATAAGCACCGAAAACTATTACACAGAACGCAAGCAGGGTTGTTAGCGCTAAGATAGTTTTGGTTTTTGGCACGAGGTCTTTGGGTTGCCTTAGGACGGCGTCAAGGACATGAATAGATCTCTAATATAATAAATAAACGCCCCATCCACGGCTAGAATTCCAGCCAAAGCTAACAAAAATAGTGGTGGCAAGGTTATTGCGTATAAAAATGCCATCCTTTCCCAGGCCATATGCATAAAGACACCAACCACTAAACCAGCTTTCAAAAAAGCAAACACAGTCACAAGGAACCACCTGAGGTAACCCTCGACATTCATATAGTCGACCATGTATGAAAAGCCACTTAATACAAATAAAAGTATCCAAACGCTTATATATAAACTGAAAGGGTGCTCGGTTTCAGGGGCATCCCCAGGATAAAAACTAGGGTGTTTAAAATGTTTTTCTTGTTCGCTCATATTGCTCACCAAAGATAAAAGAATGCAAAAATAAAGATCCAGACCAAATCAACAAAATGCCAATAAAGGCCAGCCACTTCTACAATTTGATAATCATCAAGCCGATCGTAACGACCTTGCAACACTCTAACAGCAATGGTTGTTAGATAAATAACTCCAATAGAAACATGCAAGCCATGAAACCCTGTAATCATAAAAAAGAACCCACCAAATTGATGAGCTCCAAACTCATTACCCCACGGCCGAATACCCTCTTCAAAAATTAACTTGCTCCACTCAAACATTTGCATACCAACAAAAGCAAGTCCGCCAAGTGCTGTGAGCAAGATCAGCACCCCTGTTTTTACCCGTTGTTTCTTATAGCCCGAGGTGACCGCCATTGCCATGGTTCCACTGCTGCTGATAAGAATAAAGGTCATGATTGCAATCAAAAGCAATGGAATATCAGAACCGCCAACATGTAGAGCAAACACTTCACTGGTGTTTGGCCACGGAACGGTGGTTGTTAACCTAACCGCCATATAGGCAGATAAAAAAGAACCAAAAATAAATGTGTCGCTGACTAAAAAGATCCACATCATTGCCTTACTCCATCGAACCTTGAAGGTTTGGACATCAGACGACCAGTCAGACACTAATCCTTTTAAATTATCAGGGACCGATTCTTCAAATGACACAGGTTGACTTGACATAGATCTCTCTCTAAGTGAGTAAAAGCAGCCCAAACAACATAACCCAAACCAATAACATATAATGCCAATAAGTTCCAAGAAGACCAATAGACTCGGGTTGCAGGATAGACGCGTCTTGTTTAAATGTTTTTAAGGTAACGTAAAACCAGGCGGCCATTCCCCCAAGAACATGCAACGCATGCAGCGCTGTGATTAAATAAAAAAAAGTGTTAGCGGGGTTTGCAGCTATGAAAAACCCTGAGGTTGTGAGTTGTTGCCAGGCCCATGTTTGGCCAGACACAAAAACAATGGCGAACAAACCACCTATAGCTAAACCAACTTTTATGGTTTGGAGATCACTCTTTTTAGCACCATTTATTGCCCAGGCCATGCCCGCACTCGCTAAAACCAACGAGCCGGTGTTTACCCACAAAAGTGAAGGGATAGGCACTGACCTCCAGTCTTCAAAATTCATTCTAAACAAATAAGCATTGGTAACAAACAAGAAGAGTATTGAGATCACAGTCATTAATGTATAAACAAACACTTGCCCATGGGTCAAACCCATAAAACGCTCTTCATTGTTTGCAATGTTGTCCATTGTTTATCTAAGTAATTTGCTCATCAGGAACATTTTGTGGCACAAAATCATCAGTTGCTCCTGGAAGGCCATAATCATAAGGCCACCGATAAACGACTGGCAACTTATCTCCCCAATTACCATGCCCTGGAGGCGATTCCAGCGTTTGCCACTCTAATGTGCACGCACCCCATGGGTTTGATCCCGCTTCTTTTCCGCGGACAGCACTCACAACAAAATTGTACAGAAGAATAAATTGAGCAGCACCGACAATTAAGGCACAAATCGTAATAAACTGATTAAGGTCATTGACCGACTGAGGAATAAAGTCATACTGCTCATTAGAATAATACCGCCTTGGAACACCTAAGAAGCCGATGTAGTGCATTGGGAAGTAAATTAGGTAGGTGCCCACAAAAGTAATCCAAAAATGTATCTTACCTAGGCGATCATCTAACATTCTGCCGGTAACTGATGGGAACCAATGATAAAGCCCTCCATAAAGAGCCAAAACTGGCGACACCGCCATCACCATATGAAAGTGTCCAACTACAAAGTAGGTGTCTGATAGTGGCACATCAACAGCCACATTCCCAAGAAAGAGCCCGGTGAGACCACCAATAAGGAAGGTAATTAAAAACGCTAAACAATAGAGCATCGGTACCGTCATTTTAATGTTAGCGTTCCATAAGGTGATAACCCAGTTATAGACTTTTATCGCTGTTGGTACCGCAATAATCAACGTAGTGGTTGCAAAAAAGAATCCTAGATAAGGGTTCATTCCGGCCACATACATATGGTGAGCCCAAACAATAAAGGCTATCCCCGCAATAGCAATAAGCGCCCAAACCATCATGTTGTAACCAAAAATATTTTTTCTAGCATGACAACTTATAAGTTCAGAGATAATTCCAAATGCTGGAAGCGCAATAATATAAACCTCTGGGTGCCCAAAAAACCAAAACAAGTGTTGAAACAAAACGGGGCTACCGCCACCATAATTTAATACTTCCCCACCCTTGAAAATTTCAGGCATAAAAAAGCTTGTTTCCAAAACACGGTCAAAAATTAACATAATCGCTCCCACCAGCAACGCGGGAAAGGCTAGCAAACCAAGAAAAGTGGCTAAAAAGAGACACCAAATAATCAAAGGCATCCTCATCATGTTCATGCCCTTGGCTCGAGATTGGAGAACGGTGGTGATGTAGTTTAATCCGCCCATAGTAAAAGCAATAATAAACACAGCCAATGAACCCAACATTAAAAGAATGCCTGCGCCATCGGCACCAGGGGTTCCAGGTAAAATTGATTGGGGAGGATACAGCGTCCAACCTGCTCCAGTGGGGCCACTTTCAACAAAAAAACTACACACCAAGATAATAACAGAGAGGAAATACACCCAGAAGCTCAACATATTCACAAAAGGAAAAGCCATATCTCTTGAACCCAACATAAGCGGTATTAAATAATTACCAAAACCACCTAAAAACAACGCTGTAAGCAGGTAAATTACCATGATCATCCCGTGCATAGTTACATCTTGGTAATAATTCCCTGCGTCAATTGATTCAAACAACCCAGGGAAACCAAGCTGCATTCTCATTATTAATGATAAAAACATTCCTGTTAGGCCAATTGCAAGGGCCACACAAGTATATTGCAAGGCAATTACCTTATGATCTTGAGAGAAAACATAGCGAGTCCACCAGCCTTTTGGGTGATAGAGTGCTTGTCCTTCATACATTGCGTTTTGCTCCATTGTTATTATTTTTCCTCCTAAAAATTATATCCGAACTAGTTCGATAAAGTTTTAATATAGTCAGCAATAGCATCCAGCTCCTCATCAGAAAGAGTGGCATAAGCCGGCATTATGGGTGCATAACCGCTTGCTATCTTAGCTNTTGGGTTAACAACCGACTCTTTTATGTAAGCCTCATCAACNNNCACAATNTCACCACTTGCAAGCTCTCTTGTTGAGCCAAAACTATCCTTCCATGTTGGCCCAATGCCATTGACTCCGTTATCGCTATGACAAGCAACACATCCTAGGGTTTGTGCGATTTGCTTCCCGCTTCCTTCAACNCCTTCATTAAGGGTTTGTGCAAACGTTGGTTGTTGATCTAACCATGTTTGAAAATCTTCTTTTGTGTCTACCGTAATCAGCCCCCTCATTGCGTAATGTCCTGTCCCGCAATATTCGGCACAAGCAACCTCATAGGTTCCTAACAATGTTGGCTCAAACCATAGGTTTGTGTGTTGTCCAGGAACGAGGTCCATTTTTGCCCTGAACTGAGGGATATAAAAGTCATGTAAGACATCTTTAGATCTTAATTGCATAATGACGTTTTCATTAATTGGAAGGTGAACTTCTGCTGACCTGATTAAAATATCATCCAAGCTGTTTGGGTCATTTGGGTCAAGACCAAAGGTGTTTTTTGAACTAAAAAGGCGACCACTAGTGTTGCCATAAACCCCGTCTTCACCTGGGAAACGATAACTCCAAACCCATTGTTGACCAACCCCCTCTACTTCGATTCCTTCATCAGGAAGAGCAACATAATCATTCCAAGCAATTAACCCCGGAGCCAACAAAACAACCACTCCTATGGTAGTAATCACTGTTAACCAGAGTTCTAACTTGGTGTTTTCTGGTTCGTATTCAGATTTATGTCCTTCTTTATAACGAAATTTATAAACACAGTAAATAATAAAACCCGACACCAAAACAAAGGCCACACCTGTAACCCATAATGAAATAATAATTGTTTGGTCAAGAGAGCCCCAATTAGAAGCCAGAGGTGTAAACCACCACGGGGTAACCGCGTTCCAAAGAACCGTTCCGATTACAATGATTGTGGCAACGATTACAAAAGCCATAAATACCCTTTATACATAAAGCTAATCACCCAATTTGATCGCATGCATTATCCATAAAAAAAGAGAAGAATACAATGACTTAAGTCAAATCTAAACCACCCAAAGCAAAACACTGTTCGATCAAGGGATCTTGATGGTCTTTGCTGACTTAATGAGACCCAAAAAGAAGGCCAGTAAAAATACCAAAAAACACACATAAGCCCACATAGTTATTTTCAGTAAATGCCTTGAATATTTGCTCAGGATTTGAGGACCGAATTAGGAATTGTTGGCGAATGAATAGAGCGGCTGCAAGCACAAGGGAGCAAAAATAAAATGGACCAAGGCCGCTGGTTATTCCAACCATAACCCATAAAGTGAGAACCAGGAGCTGTAAGATTCCAGTAATTAAACCAACGCTGTCTCCAAAAAGTATTGCTGTTGAATGCACCCCGATTTTTAAATCATCAGCTTTATCAACCAAAGCATAAAAAGTGTCATAAACAACAATCCATAAGACTGTGCTTAACCACAAATAAATAAACCCCTTATCCAAAATAAAGCCTCCCGCACTATAAACCATAGGAATACTCCAACTAAAAGCAAAACCTAACACCAATTGTGGCGCCGAAATAAACCGCTTACAAAAAGGGTATAAAACAGTAAGGGCTAAACCACAAATAGACCAAAGAAGCACGCTCATATTAAGCTGTAAAACTAAAATAAGGGCTACACATAAGAGGATAAACAAAACAATATAAGCCTCTCCAAGGCTAATTGATTGATTGGCTAAGGGCCTTGTTTTGGTTCGTTGCACTTGGGGATCAATGTCTTTATCAACAATATCATTAATAACACAACCAGCTGAGCGCATGACAAAAACACCCAAACAGAAAACCAACATTAACTTGATGCTCGGGGCCTCATTATGAGAAAGCCAAAGAGACCATAAAGTTGGCCATAGGAGCAAATAGAGCCCTATTGGTCGGCCAAGCCTGATAAGTTCAAAGTAAGCCTTTATTTTGGTCATTTGTGTACGCCTCAATTGCGGGTAAAAACAATTCAATCACCCAAAGCATTGCCTTATCAATATTAAAACTAGAACGCCTCAACCAAAATGGAGACATTGAATGTTCTAAATAGGAGTATTCAAACTCGCTTCTTGAAACATTGGGTTTTTTTAATAAGTGCTCACCCAAAGGTTGGGTGCCCAGCGTTTTGATCCAACCGTTTTGCTCCAGCGTTTTACGAGGCACTATGGTTTGTGCCAACACACAAGCCTGTTTATCAATAGACAAAAGAATTTCTCTAATAAAATTATTTTGTTCTGCTTGTAAGTTTTTCAAAAGTCTTGGCACAGGCCCATGATATTCGTTTAACACCTTAATAGAGTGTTGATGTTGTAATTGACGGATTTTATCTGTTAAAAGCGTTGTTTCTGTTAGCCAGTTTTTTAAACTTGAAGATGGTTGATGACCCCCAAGACTCTCAACATCTTTGTCCCATGTTAAATCAGGAGACAACGTTTCAATTTGTTCAAAAGACAGTTTCATGGTTTTAGAAGAAGATAGTNTAGCTATAAATTAAACATTTCGATAGATAATTTGTTGGCCAACCCACCGGTCAATTAGTNTTTCTGATAACCCTGGGTACTTANTGTCAAAGTCCGCGCAATAGCGATTAATTGCAGGCAACATATAAGCGTCCCTTGAGATATCAGCAATTTTTAACCCTATCACCCCTTTTTGTCTTGTGCCCAATAACTCGCCAGGCCCTCTGAGCTCTAGGTCTTTCTCAGATATATAAAACCCATCAACACTTTTTCTTACAGTGTTTAGGCGCTGCTTTGCTATGTTGTTTAGTGGTTTTTTATAAATCAACACACATAAGCTTTCATGTTCACCACGACCTACTCTTCCTCTTAGTTGATGAAGTTGTGATAAGCCCAGGCGTTCTGAATTTTCAATCACCATAATGGTTGCATTGGGCACATCAACACCCACTTCTATGACAGTGGTAGCAACCAAAATCTCATGAATATTGTTTTTAAAATCAACCATTGTTTTGGTTTTTATGTTGGGCTTAAGCTTGCCATGAACAAGCCCAATTTTTTTTGTTGGCAGTTCTGATGACAGTGTTTTAAATGTTGTTTCTGCAGCCTCAAAATTTAATTCCTCAGATTCTTCAATGAGCGGGCAAACCCAATAAACTTGTCTTCCTTTGTTTGTTTCTTGGGTTATCTTTTGCACCACTTCACTGCGTTTATCATCTGGTATAACTATCGTTTTAATTTGTCCGCGACCCTTGGGTAGCTCATCCAAAATAGAGGCATCAAGGTCTCCATAAGCAGTCATTGCAAGGGTCCTTGGAATAGGGGTTGCAGTCATAATAAGCTGATGAGGTACCGAGTTGTTGTCCCCGGTTTTTTTTACTAAGCTTAAGCGTTGATCAACACCAAAACGATGTTGNTCATCAACAATAACTAGACTTAAGTTTTTATACTCAACTTTGTTTTGAAATAATGCGTGGGTGCCAACAATAATAGAAGCTTCTCCGCTTTTAATTTCACTTAATATTAGCCTTCTTTCTTTTTGAGTAAGCTTACTTTTAAGTAAAACTGTTTTGACCCCTAACGGCTCAAACCAGCCTCCTAAATTATCCATATGTTGTTCAGCTAACAGTTCAGTTGGAGCCATTAATACTGATTGTGTCTCATTGTCCGCAGCTATAGACATTGCAAGCGCTGCAACCACAGTCTTGCCAGAACCAACATCACCTTGTAATAACCTCATCATTGGCACCGGCTTTCTTAAGTCTTCTTTTATTTCATTAACAACCCTTTCTTGGCCATGAGTAAGAGTAAAAGGTAGGCGCCCAACAAACTCTTCTATTAATGTGTTTCTGGTCATTGCGTGTGCAGGGTTTGATTGGGTGGTTTTTTTTATTCTCCTTAATGCAAGCTGGTTTGCAATCAGCTCTTCAGCAACCAATCTTTTCAAAGGAGCAAAATGGTCAGCAGTATTAAATTCTTCTGGTTTTGGGTTATGGATCTTAACCAAAGCCTCTTCCAATGTGCCCAGCCCCATTTCTTTAACGATAACCTCCGGCAGCAACTCATCAGTTTGTTTGAGTTGTTTTTGAATGCCCAAAGAAATAATCTGCCTTAACCTTGCTTGAGGCAGGCCTTTTGTTGTTGGGTAAACGGGGGTTAATGTTTTAGGCAAGGGTTGTGGGTCATTGTTATTAATTATTTGATAGCTGGGGTGAATCATTTCAACCCCCGAGCTAATTTTCCTTGTTTTACCAAAACACCTCACTACAGTGTTTGGTTTTAATCCTGCCGCTTGGTACTTAGAAAAAGTAAAGAAACGCACCGTTAAAACCCCAGTCTCATCTGCTAGTTGCAGAACCATCATTCTTCTGCCTCGATAAACGATGTTGCAAACAAGAACCCTGCCTTCTATTTGAGCTTCTTCGTCAGGAACCAATGAGCCAATATTTTTAATAAAAGTTCTATTTTCATAACGTGTTGGAAGAAGAAACAGTAAATCGGACTGGGTTTTTATATTGAGCTTTTCAAGCTTTGCCTTGACTGCTGGCCCAACCCCCTTTAATCCAGTGAGTTCCACATTTTTCATTGTTATAGCAGAAACAATGTTTAAGAGGTCATAGAAGCCACAGCCTCAATCTCTATCTCTGAGTTTTTTGGCAACNCCGACACCTGCACAAGAGCCCGTGCTGGATAGGGCGCATCAAAAAGATCTTCCATTACATGGTTTACAACCGCAAAATTATTTATATCAATGAGATAGACATTAACCTTTATGATGCTCTTAAATGTTAAGTCTGCAGACTGAAGTATGCCTTTAATATTACTAAAAACCTGACGTGTTCTTGCCTCAAAATCTCCCTCACACATCGCTCCGTTTATGGTCAGTGGAATTTGACCTGACAAAAAAAGCAACCCATTTGATTTGACCGCTTGGGAATAAGGTCCTATTGCTTGGGGCGCTTTATCGGTATTTATAATTATCTTACTCATTTTTAATGTAGGCTCCGAGAAACCTTTTCAACACTGGCCATGGATTTAATATCTCTCATAATATCTGCTAAAGCTTTTCTGTTTGCTACCTGTATTTGAAACAGTATATCAATGGTTTCATCCTCATATTCTGTGGTGATAGAAACTTGCTCAACATTGCAACCATTGTCTGCAATTTTCCCCGCAATTTCTGCCAATGAACCAGTCTCATGTTTTGCATGCACATTAATTTCTGTAGAGAGCTCGTGGTTAATTCCATCGCTCCATTCAGTGCCAATCCAACGACTGCTTTCTTTAATGAAGGTGCTAAGGTGCCTACATTTCCTTCTATGAATAACCAGGCCCTTTACCTTGCTCAAATGACCAATGATAGTGTCCCCTGGTATTGGCAAACAACATTTTGCAAACGTTATTGAAACCCCTTCAGTGCCTTTAATTAGTAGTGGGGCATGGTCTTTTATTTTTGAGTTTTCTAGGTCATCACCCAATAATATTTGTGCCATTAACAAGGGATTTTTATCTCCAATACCAATGCTTTCATACAATTGATCCATGCCTTTAAAATTCATTCTTTGCAGTAAGGACTCAAGGGGTTCTTTTTTGATGTTTCTCTGTGTTTTGCCCAAAGAGTTCAACGCATTGCTAAACAAGCGCTTACCCAAAACAGTGGTTTGTTCAATGGTTAGATCTTTTAGAAAAGCTCGAAGATTATGTCTAGCTTTTGCTGTAGTAATAAAAGACAACCAGCTCGGGTCAGGACTTGCATATCGAGAGGTAATAATTTGGACAGTTTGACCGCTTTCTAAAACCGTTCTAAGAGGCACTTGTTGGCGATCAATCTTAGCGCCAATGCAGCTATTTCCTATATCGGTGTGAACAGCATAAGCAAAATCNACACAAGTTGATTTATTGGGCAATCTATAAATGTCACCAGTAGGGCTAAAGATATAAATTTTATCAGGGTATAAATCAACCTTAATGCTTTCTAGAAATTCCTCAGGGTGAGTGGCCCCTTGAATTTCTTTTATAGTGGCTAACCACTCTCTTGCCCTGATTTGAGGCGAAGAGTCTTTCTTGCTAGAAGATTTATATTTCCAGTGTGCAGCAATGCCATTTTCAGCTACTCGATTCATATCTTTGGTTCTAATTTGCACCTCAATTGGGGTGCCATTTGGGCCCAACAAGCTAGTATGTATTGATTGATAACCATTAACCCTTGGTATTGCAATATAATCCTTGAACTTTCCTATGATTGGTTTATAAATCTCATGGACCAGACCCAAGACTTGGTAGCATTCTTGAGCGTTACCAACAAGCACCCTGAGGCCGTATACATCAATAATTTTATCTAGCGGCAAGTGACGCCGCTTCATTTTTGTGTAAATGCTATACAAATCTTTTTCTCTGGCCACAATAACGTGATCAATGCCATGTTTATTAAGATTTTTGCCAATTCGCGTGCTAATTTTTTTTAATATACGTTTTTGGTTACCTAATTTACGCTTTAAAGCGGAGCTTAAGACTTTATGGCGATACGGGTAGGCGTATTTAAAACCCTCTTTTTCTAAAGCTGTTTTTATATTAAAAATCCCCAAACGGTTTGCAATTGGCGCATAAACTTCTAATGTCTCTTTGGCTATTTTTATTTGTTTGGTTTGATCTAGGGCATACAGGGTTTGCATATTATGGAGACGATCCGCTAATTTAATTAAAATCACCCTAATATCTTGGACCATTGCCAACATCATTTTTCTAAAACTCTCTGCTTGGTGGTGCTTTATATCGCCGTGTTCAATTTGATCTAATTTACTTACTCCATCAACCAAGCTTAATACCTCTTCACCAAACTCTTCCAACAAAAGGTCTTTATTGATAATAGTGTCTTCTAGTACATCATGAAGGAGTCCTGCAGCAATAGCCTCTTTATCTAAATGCAGTTCAGACAGGATGTTGGCGACACCAACTGGATGAACAATATAAGGCTCGCCTGTTTTTCTTGCTTGGTGCTCATGAGCAACGCTGGAGTAAGCATAAGCTTTTTTTACTAGTGTGTGATTATCTGAACCAAGGTAATCTAGTCCAGACAATAGTTGCTTTAGAAGTTTTGGAGGCCTCTTTTTCTGCATGTCTTCGGCTGATTTTTTAATGGACTCAATCAATTGGTTAACGCGACTTATTTATTAGTATTACAAATAATTCTACAACAGCGCGTTGCGAAAATAGAAATTGGTTTGTTATCTTTGGTTCTAAACTAAAGGTTGTTTAGGGTAAATCTTAGTCTGTTTTTGCTAACTCTTCAGCTAATTCTTTTTCAAAATCGCTGTCCGTTTTATGAAAATCTGGGTTATCAAGGTGTCCTTCAGCTATTTCTCTAAGAGCAAGAACGGTTGGCTTATCGTTTTCTTCATCTTCAAGAAGGGTTTCTGAACCATTAGCTATCCTGCGAGCACGACTTGCTGCAAGCTTGACAAGGGCGAAAGCGCCATCTGTATGTTTTAAACAGTCTTCTATTGTTACTCTAGCCATTTATACCACTTATATATAAGTTCAGGAGCGTTAGACTACTTGGAGTTTTATATATGTCAACTGCTTTCTAAAGACCTTACTGAAAACCTTTAATTATTGATAAAACATCTTCAGACAGCCTTGTTGTGCTTAAGTTAGGCTTTTCAATATAAGCCAATATTTGATTTACAGTGATGTTTATATCTTGGTTAACAAACACTCGATCAAAATGCTCAAATTGNTTAATATCATTAAGCGCTTCATCAAACCTCATTTTAATTTGCTCATTTGAATCAGTGCCCCTTTTTTGTAGCCTGTTCATNAATTCGTTTTTTGAAGGAGGCAATATAAAAAGCAATAAACAATCANCGACTTTTTGCTTTACCTGTGTTGCGCCTTGCCAGTCAATTTCTAAAATAACATTATGCCCAGAACTTAACTGCTCGTTAACCTCTTTTTTTGGTGTTCCATAATAGTTGTCGAAGACTTTTGCGTATTCTAAAAGGTCTCCATTTGCAATCATGGATTCAAAAACATCATTGGTAACAAAATTATAATCTTCACCGTCAAGTTCGTTTGCTCTTTTGGTTCTGGTTGTATAAGAAACAGAAGCAACCATATTGTTATTATTAGCAAGAAGGGCTCTTACAAGGGTTGTTTTTCCAGTGCCTGAAGGGGCTGAAATGACAACTAGATGAGGAGTGTTATTATTCATTAGTATAATAAATATATAATGCTTTATTTAATTTCCCTAAAAGTTTTTTAAAAATAAAATGAAAAATAAAACACTAATACTTGCTTCAAACAACCAACATAAAATTATTGAAGTAAAAGCAATATTAGGTTCAGACTATAACATTGTAAAACAGTCTGATTACAAGATAAAACCCATTCTTGAAACAGGGTTAAGTTTCAAGGAAAACGCAATAATTAAAGCAACCGGTGTCTTTGAAGCAACCGGCATAACAACAATAGCTGATGACTCTGGGTTAGTTGTTGATGCTTTAAACGGTGAACCTGGGGTTTTTTCAGCACGCTATAGCGGTGAGAATGCCAANGATTCAANCAACAACGCAGCACTACTTAAAAANATGGCACACCTTANTAAAGAGACAAGGACCGCTAGATTTGAGTGCGTCATCGCNTTAATTGACAAAGAACACAATAGTCAAATCCATACTTTTAGAGGGGTTTGGAGAGGGATAATTTTAAATGCCCCTAAGGGGCGTAATGGTTTTGGTTACGACCCATTGTTTTTTGACCCAGTTATTGGAAAGTCTTCAGCCGAACTTTCTGATAAAGAAAAGAATAAAGTTAGTCATAGAGCACTGGCTTTAACGGCCTTAAATGAACACATAACAAAATTAAAAGATTGAACAAATACCTCTATAAAGTATTGATCATTAATGAATTTGCCTAATTTGTAAATAAAGATAAAACTGTCAATTATTCACAGAAAAAAATTCATTAATTTTTTATTAAGTAATTAGAGTTCATTTCGGATATATTACAATAAGATAGCCTTATAAGCATATGAAATATATATAAAATATGAAAAGCTGTCTATTTTTTATACAATTCAAAGGTTTTCAAGTATTGTTAACTTATTGGTTTGTTTTTTAAGAATATCCACAGAGTTATCCACAGATTTTGTGGATAACATTTACATAGAATGGTTCTAATTTTCTTGAAAATATCTTAACAAGTCGTTATGCTTGCCTCCCAAAAAATATTTGGACTTATACAATAAGATATAATTAATAAACCTAGCAAGGAAACACGTGAAAAAAGAAACACATCCAGATTATAAAGAGATTAAAGTAACTTGTTCTTGCGGTAATTCGTTTGTCACACAATCAACTTTACTCTCAGATTTATCTATTGAGGTTTGTTCTGCTTGCCATCCTTTTTATACGGGCCAACAGAAAATTGTAGACACGGCAGGGCGGGTTGATAAGTTTAGAAAACGTTTTGGTATTCAGTCTTAATTTTTAATATTTATTATTAGTGTCATCAAAAAATAAAAGTGTCAATTTAACAAGTGACTCGAGCTCAATCGAGCTTGATATAAAAGACGCAAGTGTCGGACCAAGTGTTATTGATTTAAAAAACCTGTATAAGGAGACTGGGCTTTTTACCTTAGACCCATCTTATTCTACCACTGCCAGTTGCATAAGCCATGTGACCTATATTGATGGTAATGAGGGGATATTAGAATACAGAGGCTACCCTATTGAGCAGCTTGCCGCTAAAAGCACCTATTTAGAGGTTGCTTATTTATTATTTAATGGCGAGCTTCCANGCGTAAACAATTTACAAGAATTTAGATCACAAGTTAAGGTTAATATGATCTTGCCAGAACAAACAAAAACACTCTTTCAAGGGTTTGATGAGAGCGCTCACCCTATGGCAATGTTAACCACATCAATTGCGTCACTCTCAAGTCTTTATCATGAGGGCATAGATGTTAAAAATTCCAAGCACCAAAAAGAGTTTTTCTTCAATCTTTTGGGAAAAACACCAATATTAGTGGCTAATATTTTCAACCACAGAAACCATACCAACATGGGTCAATATGATGAAGACCTGACATACGCAGAGAATATATTAAGATTGTTTTTCGGCGGCGATACAAATTACGAAATCAACCCAGTTTTTGCAAAAGCTTTGGATATTTTATTGGTTCTGCATGCTGACCATGAACAAAATTGTAGCACCTCATCTGTAAGGTTGGCAGGCAGTTCAGGAACCAATCCCTATGCTGCAATAGCAGCAGGCGTAGCCGCTTTATGGGGCCCTGCTCATGGGGGTGCTAATGAAGCCGTTGTTAAAATGTTTGGTGAAATTGGGAGTAAAGAGAATATTTCAAAATACATTGCTAAAGCCAAAGATCAGAATGATCGTTTTAGGTTAATGGGGTTTGGACACAGGGTTTACAAGAACTTTGATCCTCGAGCAACCATCATTAGAGAAGAATGCCACAAAGTGCTCAGTGCCCTAGAAAACAACGACAACCCAATGTTTGAGCTTGCACAAGAGTTAGAGCAAATAGCACTTCAAGATGAATATTTTATTGAGCGTAATCTATACCCTAACGTGGACTTTTATTCAGGAATAATCTACCAAGCAATGGGTATACCCAAAGAAATGTTCACTGTAATGTTTGCTTTAGCAAGAACCGTCGGCTGGGCAACTCACTGGTGCGAAATGATGGCGCAACCAAAGTTGAAAATTGGCAGACCAAGACAACTCTACCTGGGCGAAAAAAGACGCAATTATATAGCTATTGATCAACGCTAATATAATTGTATTAAACTCTCTTTTTTCACTTATTATATTCTTAGTTTTATTGCTTAGTGATACCGATGCCTAAAAATAAAAATAATATTTTTTTAATCGGCCCTATGGGCTCCGGTAAAACTTCTGTAGCAAAAAAACTATCCGAAAAACTAGGCAAACAGTTTGCTGACACAGACGTGAAGATCTCTAATAAAACCGGAGTTGATATTAATTATATTTTTGATATTGAGGGTGAGGTTGGGTTTAGAAAAAGAGAAGAGGTAACACTAAAAGAATATATTCTTGAAAACAATATTGTTTTATCAACTGGCGGCGGCATTGTTCTTTCAGTCAATAATAGGCTTCTTTTAAAAAAACATGGCGTGGTCGTGTATTTAGAGACAAGCGTTGAGTCCCAAGAAGTGAGAACACGATTAAGCAATAACAGACCTTTATTGAAAAACAAAGAGCATAAAAAAACCCTTCAAGAGTTGATGTTGACAAGAGGCCCACTCTATGAAGAAATAGCTGATATAACAATAAACACAAACAATAAATCAATTGAAGAAGTGGCCACAGAGGCCCACTCAAAAATAAATGAATATTGAAACAGTAAATTTAAACGATAGAAGTTACCCAATCTTTATAGGCAAGGGTGCTAGCCAAGAGCCTGAATCATTAATTAACAGAATTAAAGGGTCTGATGTAGCGATTGTCAGTGATGAGGTAGTTGCCCCTTTGTATCTCAACCAACTGTTAAAAGGGCTCCCGGATAAGAATATTATTACCTATGTCCTTCCAGAGGGGGAGCAAGAAAAGAAATTAAAAACCGTTCATAAAATTATAGATCACTTGCTTGAGAATGGTTTTGGCAGAGACGCAACATTAATTTCTTTGGGCGGCGGGGTTGTTTGCGATATAACCGGCTTCGTTGCTTCAGTTTTTATGCGAGGAGTTAACGTTATACAAATACCCACAACCTTACTTGCTCAAGTTGACGCCTCTGTTGGTGGCAAAACAGGAGTCAACCATAGCCTCGGAAAAAATCTCATTGGTTCCTTTTATCAACCATCAGCAGTTATTTGTGACACAACCTTTTTATCTAGCCTTAACCCTAAAGAGATGTCAGATGGATTAGCTGAAATCATAAAATACGGCCTTATTTATGACCGCGATTTTTTTGTATGGTTGCAATCCAATGTTGCTAATATTTTAGAGCAAGATAGGGCCTCATTAGGACATGCTGTACAACGGTCTTGTCAAATCAAAGCTGAAATAGTTGCTCAAGATGAAAAAGAACAATCAATCAGAGCTATCCTTAACTTTGGACACACCTTTGGCCATGCCATAGAAAACCAAACTGGTTATGATCAATGGAGTCATGGGCAAGCAATTGCGGCCGGTATGGTTCTTGCGTCTAAATTATCAGCTAAAATGTCATTGATCTCGAAAGATGATGTTGGGGTGGTTAAAGAGATATTATCAAAAGCAGGCTTACCGGTGGAGCCCCCAAAAATTAATGTAAATGATTTTACTGATGCCATGAAAGCAGACAAAAAAGTTAAAGATAGAGTGATTCAATTGGTGTTGTTAAAAGAGATTGGCAATGCGTTTTTAACAGCTGATTACCTTGAACAAGATCTTGAGGATATATTGAGAGGGGTTATGTAATGACCATTGATAATAAAGACCGCCTAATATTTGCTCTTGATGTCCCAGAAGTTGATAGAGCAAAACAATTAGTGAATGAGTTGGGGGATACGGTAAGTTTTTATAAAATTGGTATGGAGCTAATGATGACGGGGGATTATTTTGATCTCCTGGATTGGTTGGTTAAAAAAAATAAGAATGTTTTTGTTGATTTAAAGTTATTTGATGTTCCTGCAACAGTCTCTAAAGCAGTCAAACGCCTAAGTAAAAGAGGCGCCTATTTTACAACAATACACGGCAACCAAAGCATGATGGAGGCTGCTGCAGCTGAAAAAGGTGATTTAAAAATCCTAGCCGTTACAGCGCTTACCAGCCTTGATCAAGGCGATCTTAATGACATGGGGTTTACATGTGATGTCCAAGAGTTGGTAGTATCTAGAGCCAAAAGAGCCCTTAGTTCAGGGTGTGATGGTATTGTTGCTTCAGGCTTGGAGTTAGAACACATAAGAAATGAAGTTGATCAAAAGCTTGTAATTGTTACCCCAGGCATTCGGCCAGTTCTCAACCGTCCAACAGATGATCAAAAACGAGTAGTAACCGTAGAACAGGCTTTTCAATGGGGCGCAGACCATATTGTGGTTGGGCGTCCGATAAAAAATGCAACCAACCCCAAAGAGGCGGCAGAACTGATTCAGGAGTCCATTACCAACTCCATTTAGAGCAACCCAAGTTAGTTTTGTTGCTCTATGATTTGATTGATTGAAGCTTCAAACACCCCCAATCTTTTTATAAGCTTGTCCAAACATAGTTTTCACAATAGCGACCTTAATTATTTTTCCAGGTATTTGTTAAGGTGTTCCCAGATGGTGTTCTCAATTTGTTTATGACCTAAAACATTCGGATGTATCCCATCACTTTGCATCAACCCTTCTTTAACCATTGTTTTTAAGGTTCCTTGGATTAAGTTAAGGTTATATTCTTTTGCTAAGGCAGAAAAAATATTTTCAAATCCGTCTGTGTAAACAGCTCCATAATTGGGCGGCAGTTGAACACCGATTAGCAGCACAGTAATATCACTGCGTTGTGCTAGATTAATCATACCCCTAAGGTTTTTCTCGATGGCTTTTAATGAGGTGCCCCTCAGTCCGTCATTACCGCCAAGCTCCAAAATTAAAATCTCAGGTTGATGAAATTTGATTAATTTAGGTAATCGGGATACTCCACCAGAGGTAGTGTCACCACTTATTCCAGCATTGATCACTGCATAATTGTATTCGCTTTGTTCCAATCTGTTTTGTAGAAGAAGTGGCCAAGATTGTTGGTAATCTACCCCCAACCCCGCACTAAGGCTGTCCCCTAAAACAAGTATTTTTTTATTTATACTTGTTGCTTCAGAAGCAGAGGTTGCTGTTGTGATAACTGTGAGTAAAATAGCAACAAAGAACCAAGAGCGCTTTGTGAAAGAATCAATTTTAGAAGTCCAAAACATTACAAAAGAAGTTAACAGCCCTGAAGGTGTCTTGACAATACTTAAAGATGTAAATCTAACAATTAATTCTGGTGATGTAACCTCAATTGTTGGCCCATCAGGCTCTGGAAAGACCACTTTATTGGCTATTATGGCAGGCCTTGATTTGCCAAGCAGAGGACGAATTATGCTTATGGGCCATGAGATAACAGCAATGAATGAAGATAAAAGGGCGCAAGTCAGAAGCAATGATGTGGGGTTTGTGTTTCAATCGTTTCATTTGCTGCCAAGGCTCTCAGCATTAGATAATGTGATGTTACCACTCGAGATTTTAGGCGATAAAAACGCGAAGAAAAAGTCAATGGAAGCGCTTAATCAAATAGGCCTTGAAAAACGGGTCAAACATTTGCCAAACCAGTTGTCAGGAGGAGAAAAACAGCGCGTAGCAATAGCAAGAGCCATGGTTAAACAACCTAAGATTCTGTTTGCTGATGAGCCAACAGGCAACCTGGACAAAACCAGCACTGAGGTTATTAGTGACTTGTTGTTTTCTATTAACCGTTCATTCCAAACCACTATTGTGATTGTGACACATGATTTATTGTTAGCAAAAAACTGTGAAACTATGCATGAGCTTGATGAGGGCAGCCTTAAATGCTGAATGGTTTTTACTACGGGCTAAAAAAGTTCTGGTTTGACTTAACAAGCGGAGACTTAATTATTCTGTTTTTCTCAATTGTGTTAGCAGTTACCGCAATATCTAGCGTTAGTTTTTTAGGTGACCGCCTACAATCTTCAATTCAGCAACAAGCTTCTGTGGTGTTGGCAGCAGACATGGTTTTCAGGTCGACTTCACCGTTGCCTGAAGATTATCTGACATCAGCAACCAACCAAGGACTAAGAGTTGCTAAAACCATTTCTTTTTTGAGTATGGCGCTAGCCAATAATGATAATTTACTTGCCTCTATTAAGGCCACCACTAGCGCTTACCCCTTAAGAGGCACAGTGGTGTTGAAGGATTTTAAAGGCGAAGTTTTATCAAATGAAAAAGGCACACCAAACTCAGGCTATATTTGGGTTGAGCCAAAACTGGTTGAGGCGCTCAACTTAAAACAAAACGACCAATTAGTTATTGGTAATACATCGTTTGTGGTTGAGGCAATTTTAGACGATTACCCTGATCGTAACGTTGGGTTTTTAGCGTTTTCTCCAACGATTATTACCAATATTGCTGACCTCAAATCAATGGGTGTAATACAAACAGGAAGTCGCGTGGTTTATCGTCAATTGTTTTCTGGTACTGAGAATCAGGTCAATTTATTTTTTGATTCTGTTTCTAACTTGCCTGAAGAGGTTCGCGTACAACGTCTAGACGAAGTGGGTGACCAGTTGGGNAGGACCCTAGATCGGTCAACCCGTTTTTTTAATCTAGCCGGATTGTTTACAATTGTGATAGCTGCTATTTCATCAATGATTGCTGCCAGACGATACGCTGCTCGGCATCTTTTAAACACAGCTTTAATGAAAGTGTTTGGNGCATCAAAAAAATTTATTTTGAGCTCACAAATCTGTCAATTATTGATCATGATAGTTCTGGCAACCTCAGTGGGTTTGTGTTGTGGNTATTTGATCCAATCATTATTAATTAGTTTATTGGATGAGTTGATTGGCAGCGACTTGCCCCCACCATCTTTGCAACCGGTTTTTATAGGTTTTTTAACCTCAGTCAGCCTTGTTTTTGCTGCTACCGCACCTTATTTAAAGTTATTGGGTGAGGCAGAGCCAATTCGCATTCTAAGAAATGATTTTGCTTTTCATCTCAAAAATAACATCGGAGTTTATACGCTGGCTATATTAACTTTAACAGCGTTTTTGTTGGTGTTGCTTGAGGATGTTAATTTGGTGCTTAGCATTCTGGGTGCAATGTGCGTTTTGGTTATCGTGCTCTCTGTCTTGGGTTATTTTGTTGTTTGGCTTTTATCTCTCTATAGCAATGTCTCTGGGTCAGGCTGGCGAATGGGCCTTAGAAATATTTCACGACGACGCAATGCCAGTATCCTACAAATCGTTGTCTTTGGTCTGTCGCTTACTTTTCTTATGGCACTAACAGAGACACGCACCGATTTACTTGAGTCATGGAAAGAAACGCTAAAAGAGGACACTCCAAATTACTTCTTTTTTAATATTCAGGACTATGAGACTGCCGATATTAACTCTTTTTTTAAAGACAGATTAGAACAACCCATCACTTTTACCCCATTGATACGTGGGCGGTTACTTGGGGTGACNTCATCATCTGGCGAGCCTGTTAAAGCACAAAATATGATTGAGCGTGAGGCTAACCTTACATGGTTTGATGCCTTGCCTGAGAATAATTTAGTGGTCGAAGGAGAATGGTGGTTGAGTGATCTGGCCCCCCCGTCTGTGTCAGTTGATAAAGATATTGCTGCCTCGATGAACCTATCGATTGGTGATCGTTTGAGCTTTACTGCAGGCGGTATGAGTTTTGAGGCAACCGTGTCAAGTTTTAGAGAGGTGCAATGGGAAAGTTTTGCTCCTAATTTCTTTTTTATTTTATCCCCGGGCCTAGGTAGAGATTTGCCCCAGTCTTTTATTACCAGCCTTAATGTCCCACCTGACTCTAGAGTTGCTAATGAGTTTATCGAGCGTTTCCCCACGGTCACTAGCGTCGATTTAGAGGCGGCGCTCTCACAAATAAGATCTATTGTTAACAGTGCTTCACTCGCTGTTCAGGCCATATTTATTTTGTCTCTTTTTGCTGGGATACTGACCTTGGTGGCGGCTATTTTCTCAAGCGTTGATCAACGTAAAAAAGAAACCGCGGTCATCCACACCATGGGCGCGACAAGAAGAACAATATTTGCTGCTGTCGCGGCTGAGTTTTTAGGCTTGGGTATTTTGTCAGGGTTGACCGCAGTGTTGGCGGCCATGTTATTTTCAGGGTTTTTATCAACCCAAATTTTTGAGCTCAATTACACGCCAAACCCCATTATATTTATTAGTGGTTTTTTGGTTGGGGTAACCTCAATTGCTGTTGCTGGAATGCTGGCGGTACGGCAAGCCATATACAGCCCAGCTATTCTGACACTGAGAAACTATTAACTAAACACCTCAAGAGCTCACTACATTGATGGGTTTGTTGTTTAGGAAGGCAGCAATATTGTCTGCAATTCGATCCAAGGCTCTTTGTCTAGCCTCTTGAGCTGCCCAAGCAATGTGTGGGGTGATAATCAAATTGGAGTATTGTTTTTGCATTAGCGGGTGATCCGAATCCGGAGGCTCTTGATTGAGCACATCAATAGCGGCACCGGCAATGGTTTTATTTTTAATGGCTTTAATGAGTGCGTGATCATCGATCAAACCCCCTCGTGCGGTGTTAATTAAAATGGCCGATGACTTCATTTTTTCAAATGCACTCTCATCAAATAGCTCAGCTGTGTCCTCTGTTAAGGGGCAATGAAGACTGATGATGTCTGATTCTGTTAACAAGGCATCAAAGGAAACACGGGTAACTTCTTCATCCGATTTGTTGTTATTAGTAAAGCTCTCACCGACTAAAATTTTTAAACCTAATGTCTCAGCTACTCGAGCCACACCTTGTCCTAAAACTCCATAACCGACAATCCCAAGGGATTTACCTGAGAGTTCAGCGATAGGGTGTTGTAGCAAACTAAATGAATTTCCTTCTTGCCAATCGCCATTGTCCATCGAAGCACTGTAATCTCTAGACGAATGCTTTAATGTCAGTATTGAAAGCAACACATGTTGAACCACTGAGTCAGTGCAATAATCCCTAATATTACAGACCACAACCCCTGATTGTTTTGCTGCCTCCAGATCAATATTATTAGTTCCAGTAGCGGTTACACAGATCAACTTAAGTTTGGTTGCTCGAGCAAACACATTAGCATCAAAGACCACCTTATTAGCAATAGCCACTTCAGCGTCTTCTATTCGAGTAAGCACTTCTTCCTCATTTGAAAAAGAGTAAATCACAATCTCAGGTAACAATGCTTTGATTGAGCCAAGATCCAAGTCATTGGCATCCACAGTTTTGTAGTCTAAAAAAANAGCATGCATGTATAATCCTTGTAAGTATGAAAACATTTTACCAACAATGATGCCAGATTTGCCGAGCATTCATGCTTTGGTGATTATGGGTCTAACGGTAGTGGGACTTTATTTATTCTCTAGAGAGTGGATTCCTATCGAGACCTCAGGATTACTTATATTGGTAACTATACTGAGTTTGTTTTTTATCTTTCCGTACAGTTTTAACGGCAACCCANTCAACCCAATCGTTTTTTTTATCACCAGTTTTGGCAATGAAGCACTAATCACTATCTGNTTGCTTCTCGCCATTGGGAAGGCCATCGAGGTTAATGGCTCTCTCCANCCACTGATTGGTTTTTTGTCTAAATCTTGGGTTAGCCATCCTAAACTCTCATTNCTTGGCGTGCTTCTCTTNGGAGCCTTCTTTAGTGCCTTTATTAATAACACCCCGATTGTGGTGATGTTAATACCNGCACTCATAGCTGTTGCCCAAAAAGCTGAGATCAGTTCTTCCAAAATTCTTATGCCTATGGGAATGGCAACCTTAATAGGCGGCATGTCAACCACCATAGGCACTTCAACCAATCTTCTGGTGGTGGGTATCGCTAACGATATGGGTTTGGAAACAATCCAATTGTTTGATTTTGTTGTCCCAGCACTCATCGCAGGCTCAATAGGCATGTTGTTTTTATGGTTAGTGGGGCCACGATTATTGCCGGACGATGCTCCTCGCGCACCAAAAAAGGAAACAAGAATATTTGAAGCTGCTTTGTATGTGGATGCCGATGGGTTTACTGATGGTAAAACACTGGTGGAGATTCAAGAGAAAGCTGGCAATGACTTTATAATTGAAAAAATTAAACGTTCTGACTCTTTGTTTGTGGCTAAGATCCCCTCCATTATGTTTGAGGCGGGAGATCGAATTTATGTTAAGGACACACTAGAAAACCTTCAGGAATATCAAGAGCTTCTAGGGTTGAGTTTATTTGAAGAAGAGGTGGCAGAAGAAGTAGAAGCAGAGATTGGATCAGAAATTAAGTTAGCAGAGGTTGTGATCACATCAGGTTCTTTNTTAGACCACACAACTTTGAACGCACAACATTTCACTAATCGATTTAATTTATTGCCCATTGCTCTCCACGGAGGAAAAACCGGGACTGAATTAACTGGGGATATTTCCTTAAAAACTCTGAGCCCAGGCGATGTAATTCTGGTCCAAGGCAGCAGCGAGTCAATTGATAATTTAAAAACCAATGCAAACATGCTGGTGATTGAAAATGAAACATTAGATTTAACGCGTAAACGCTCCTTCTTACCGTTATATATTATGCTCGCAGTGGTGGTCGCAGCTGCTTCTGGGCTCTTACCTATATCAATTGCAGCCATGCTCGGGTTAGCAGCCATGTTGATTTTTAAAGCCATGAAATGGAGCGACGTTGGTAACGCAATGAGCATCCCTATTATCATGTTAATAGTGGCGAGCTTATCTCTTGGAAATGCTCTTGAGCTGACTGGGGGCTCTGATTTTTTAGCAGAATCTTTTGTTTTTCTTACCCAAGCTATGTCTATGGGTATGATTTTGAGTGTATTGATGTTACTGATGGCCTTGTTGACTAATATGGTTTCTAATAACGCTGCCGCTGTTATTGGCACGCCCATAGCAATTAATATAGCCCAACAACTGGGAGCCCCACCAGAAGCCTTCGTGCTGGCGGTTCTTTTTGGCGCTAATATGAGCTTTATAACCCCCATTGGTTATCAAACCAATTTATTAATTATGGGTGCTGGCGGCTACTCATTTAATGATTTTGTAAAACTAGGCCTCCCTTTAGCATTAATTATGTGGATCGCGTTATCGATTATATTGCCGATATTATATTTTTAAGGGACCAAGCCTCTAAGGACAACAATTAAGGTGAATAATACGTTTATTCTATTGCGTTGGGTTGGAGCACTTTTATTATTGCCAATTAATGTTTTGATTATTATTCCAGCTATATTTTTGGATCTTAATGCTCCTGAATTCAATAACTGGAAATCATGGCTTTCGGTAGTTATAGGATTCCTAGGATTAACGCTTGTTGTGAGTTGTGTTCGTTTGTTTGCAAAGTCCGGCGACGGCACGCCAGCTCCTTGGGACCCTGTTGATCATTTAATCATCACAGGACCATACAGTTATGTAAGAAACCCGATGTTATCTGGAGTTATTATCATCTTATTTTCAGAGGCCCTAGTATTTTGGTCACTACCTTTTTTTATCTATACCATGTTGTTTGTTTTACTTAATATGGCCTATTTCCCTTTGGTTGAAGAACCAGGCTTAATTAAGAAGTATGGGGCTGCATACAAGATCTACATGAACAACGTCCCCCGCTGGATTCCTCTAATAAAACCTTATCACTCAGATGACATGTAACCCTGTTCTGTTTGACATCTTCTTCTTGACGATTGTTGTGTAACAAGAGATACTTTGCCAACTTATGGTTAAGTTGATTATAAAGCAAGGCAATTGGTGGAAGCTCTCCTAGGAGAGGGCCAAGCCTGTCTGATTAAAATAACAAGGTTTACCCATCTCCCTAATCGGCGATGGGTTTTTTTATAAGAAATGGAAAAATATTTTGACATAGCGATGGACACAGAAACTCCGGCTTCAGCTTTTGTTAAGCTGCGGTCGTTAGAGCCGTGTTTTTTATTAGAAAGCATTGAGCAAGGTGTTGATCAGTCGCGTTATTCTTTTCTCGGTTTGGGCGTGTCTGATGTTGTTCAGGTTAAGAGCGGGCTGTTTAGTGTTAATGGGACCGCTTTAGATGCCCCTCAAACACTTGGTGAGATGATGGATCTGTTTAGAAGCACACTGGATGAGATTCCTACCCTAAAACCGAGAATTTCTCATATTCCTTTTAGTGGCGGCTTGGTTGGGTTTAGTAGTTATGACATGGTCCGATTTTTTGAACACTTGCCTGTGCCCCAACATAAAAAAGGCATTCTGAACCCACCTGATTGTGCTTATTTAGCGCCGACATCTCTACTTGTTTTTGACCATGAAAAGAATTCAATTGCAGTACTTCACTCAGGCACAGAAGAAGAGAGGCTTGAATTAGAAACTAATATAGTTAACTTGTTAAAATTAGAACCCACCCAGCCAAACCAAAATATTTCTTATTCTCAGCCCATACCGAATATTGAGCCAGAGATTTTTTATAAGGCGGTTGAAAAAGCCAAACACCATATTTATGAGGGTGATATTTTTCAAATCGTCTTATCCATAGCTTTCTCTGGTGATTATGACCTAGACCCCTTTGATGTGTATCGGGCTATGAGGCTTGTCAATCCATCACCGTACATGTTCTTTTGTGATATTGATGGATTCCAGGTTGTGGGCTCCTCCCCAGAAGCACTGGTTAGGCTTAGTAACAACACAGCCTCTCTGCGCCCAATCGCAGGTACCCGACCCAGAGGCAAAACCCCTGAAGATGATCTTGCAAATGAACAATCATTATTGGTTGATGATAAAGAAATTGCTGAACATGTAATGTTGGTGGATTTGGCACGTAATGACTTAGGCAGGGTCGCACAACAGGGCACAATAAACGTTAACCCTTATCAATCAATCGAACGCTACAGTCATGTGATGCATATTGTTAGCGGCGTTCAAGGCATTTTAGATAATGACAAAGACGCTTTCGATTTGTTTGCTGCTGCTTTTCCAGCGGGCACACTTGTTGGCGCCCCTAAGGTTAGAGCCATGGAGTTGATTGATGAAATTGAGCCAAGCCTGCGAGGTGTTTATGGAGGGACAGTCGGTTACTTTGCTAATAATGGAGATATGGATCAGGCAATTGCTATACGCACCATTGTATTTTCTAAAGGACGTTATTGTTTTCAAGCTGGCGCTGGGATTGTTGCTGACAGCGTCCCAGAAACTGAATTTGATGAAGTGATGGCAAAAAGTGAAATCCTAAGAACGGCCCTGAAAATGGTTAAGGAGGGTGTGTGATGGTTAAAATGCTTATGATTGATAATTTTGACTCCTTTACCTATAACCTAGTGCAGGGTTTTAGAACCCAGGGCGCTGAAGTCATCGTGTTTAGGAATAACGCTATTGATATTGAACAGGCACAAGCCCTAGAGCCAACTCATTTAGTAATATCACCTGGCCCTGGACGACCCACAGATGCAGGTGTTTCAATGCAGTTGATACAATATTTTGGACCTAAAATCCCTATACTTGGGGTGTGTTTAGGGCACCAATGTATTGTGGAAGCCTTCGGCGGAAAGATAGGTTATGCACAACAATTAATGCACGGTAAAACCTCAATTATTCAGCACGATCAAGCAACTATTTTTACAGATCTTGATAATCCATTGGTTGCAGGGAGGTACCATTCATTGGCTGCTGACATAACAACGCTGCCAAAGAGTTTAGACATTTCAGCAACCACAAAAGACAATGAGATTATGGCGGTTCGACATAAAACTTATTCAATAGAAGGTGTGCAGTTTCATCCTGAGAGTATATTGACCCCTTTAGGTGAGAAACTAATGCATAATTTTTTACAACAAGAGAAACGAGGCTAATCATGAGTAAAGACCCACAACAGATTTTATCCGCATTAATGAGTAAAAGTGATATTGGGGAACGTTCTGCTTATGATTTGATGGAGTTTCTTGCAGAAGGNGAGATAAGCCCAGTGATGGCAGGNGCTATTTTGACTGCGCTTCGTATCAAAGGGGAATCGGCAGAAGAAGTTCGAGGTTTTGCAAACGCTATGAGAGCTTTGGCCACACCTATAGATATAGAGGGTGAAGAGAAAACAATAGATATTGTAGGTACTGGAGGTGATGGNTCCAATAGCTTTAATTTATCAACAGGAACTGCCCTTTTAAGTGCTGCCACAGGATTAAAAGTGGTCAAACACGGCAACCGATCTGTATCAAGTAAGTCTGGCAGTGCTGACTTGTTGGAGGCATTGAATATACCTTTGGCTGATAATCCTGAGACTGTTAAAACGCTTCTCAAAGACCATGGGTTTGTCTTTTTGTTTGCACCATTTTTTCATCCAGCAATGAAACATGTTGCTCCNATTCGTCAATCATTAGGNATTAGAACCGTGTTTAATATATTGGGACCACTAACAAATCCTGCACAACCTAATTTTTATTTACTTGGTGCTTTTAGCTCCTCAATGGCAAAACTCATGGCGGAGGCTTTATCTGGCATGAGTATTGACCGAGCATTTATTGTGCACGGGTTAAATGGTTGGGACGAGCCAACCCCAGTAGGAGAATTCGAGCTATATGATGTGAAGCCTAATCATGTTCAGCGCATCATAAGGGACCCCAAAGATTTTGGCATTGATAGGTGCACAGAGGATGACCTAAAGGGCGGAGACGCAAAGGTGAATTCTGCGGCCCTAATCAATGTCTTTAACCAAAAAGATCAGGGCCCACATAAAGACGCCTTGGTTCTGGGTGCTGGCCTAGCTTTGGAGGTTTCTAATACAGTCAGTAATTTAAAAGAAGGCATAGAGTTGGCTAAATCAACAATTGATAACGGCNNAGCAANCCAAATGATCAACTCATTATCGATAGATGACTAAATCAACAGACAATTTTTTGTTAACCATGGCAAGCAAGAGTCGTGAGAGGTACCAGTCAAGCTCTCAAAGCATAAGCGAGCATCAATTAATTGAACGCTGTGGAATAAACAAACCCAACACAACGTTCCCATTAAACAAAGACGGCTTCACGTTTATTGCAGAGATCAAAAAAGCATCACCGTCTATTGGAGAATTATCACCAGATAATTTTGATCTGCACCATCAAGCTCAAAATTACATTACAGGGGGCGCAGACATTATTTCTGTCTTAACTGAGCCCTCAAGATTTTTAGGCTCTCTTAATGATTTATCACAACTAAGCAAGCAATATCCAAATACTCCATTTATGCGAAAGGACTTTCTTGTGCACCCTTATCAAGTCTCAGAAGCTTGTTATGCTGGCGCAGTAGGGGTTTTATTAATTGCTGGTATTTTATCTGATAGCCAATTGGAAACCATGATCAAACGTGCACAAAAGCACCACATGTTTGTTTTGGTTGAAGCATTCAATAAAAAGGAGTTGGAGCAGAGTATCAGTGTAATTGCTAAACTCAACAATCAACCAAGCTCTATAATGTTGGGCGTCAATTGTAGGGATTTAAAAACTCTCAAAGTAAACTTTTCTTGGTTTGAGCAGCTAGCTGAAGCATTACCCAAGGATTTGGTTTGTGTTGCAGAAAGTGGAATTAATGTTCCAAGTGATATTAGAAAAATAGTGAACTGGGGGTATAAGGGTGCTCTAATCGGGACAACATTAATGCAGTCTAACAATCCTGCGCAGACGTTATTAGAGTTCAGACAAGCAGCTATAATTGCCCAACAAGCCCTATGAAAACATTAATCAAAATATGTGGGTTAAATAACGAAACCTCTGTGGTGACCGCAGCTCAAAACGGGGCTGACATGCTGGGTTTCGTGTTTGTTCCGTCATCTCCTCGATACATAACACCAGAGCAGGCAAATAACCTCCAGCAATTCATCTCTGAAGGCATTGAAACCGTCGGAGTAATGCTTCATCCAACCCAGAGCGAGATTGAGACAGTGCTTGACCAGGTGAAACTTGATTATATACAGACTGACGCTGAGGATTTTGATGTACTTGATTTAAAGGGAGGTGCAAAGGCGCTGAAAGTGTACCGAGACAAAGAGGGTTTTAATATTAATTCTATAGAGGATAACCCGTTTGCCTTATTTGAAGGTCCTGTTAGCGGAGTTGGCGATTTAGTTAATATTTTAAGAGCTAGAGAAGCATGTGAAAATAAGCAAATTATACTCGCTGGTGGGTTATGCGCTGAGAATATTAACAACATACTAAAACAGACAGGACCGGTTGGGGTTGATGTGAGNTCAGGTGTTGAAATAGATCGAGGAGTCAAAAACGAACAAAAAATTATTGAATTTATTAGAATTGTTCGTGCCTTTGATGAAGGGGTAAATAATGAATCAAGAAAATAAAAAACTACTGCAACAACTTTTAGATGGGGAGTTCCCTGATTCCCAGGGTCGATTTGGTATTTTTGGCGGCCAGTATGCTCCAGAAACCCTAATGCCGGCATTAAAAAACTTGGATAACAAGGTAAAAACATTGTTAACAGACGCCTCTTTTATGGGTGAGTTTTCAACAGAGTTAAACCAATGGGCTGGAAGACCTACAGCGCTTACACACGCAAAAAAACTAAGCGAGCTTTGGGGTGTTGAGGTGTATTTGAAGCGAGAAGATCTTGCCCACACTGGCGCACACAAAATAAACAATGCGTTAGGGCAAGCATTAATTGCAAAAAAATTAAATGCTAAGCGAGTCGTTGCAGAAACTGGAGCTGGTCAACACGGCGTGGCCTCTGCTGCAGCTTGCGCAAGAGTAGGTATACCTTGTGTTGTTTATATGGGCGCTATAGATATTGAAAGACAAGCACCCAATGTTGATCGAATGCGACAGCTTGGTGCAGAAGTAATTCCTGTAACCACAGGTGATCAAACATTAAGAGCTGCTGTNGATGAAGCTTTTAGAGATTGGGTAGGCAGCCCAGATNATACTTATTATATTTTGGGCTCAGTGGTAGGCCCACACCCTTATCCTTATTTAGTTAGAGAATTACAATCGATCATTGGCAAAGAGGCAAGGGAGCAAATTATTACTCAAGCCGGAGGATTGCCAGACGCTGTTTTTGCTTGTGTTGGTGGTGGTTCGAACGCAATAGGTATTTTCCATGCTTTTCTTGGGGATGAGTCAGTAGATTTATGTGGTGTTGAGGCAGGCGGCAGGAGCCAAAAACTAGGAGACAATGCAGCCACATTAGCTTCAGGAAAACCTGGAATATTGCATGGTACTTACTCCATGTTACTCCATGATGATGATGGTTTAGTCCAAGAAACACATTCAATATCAGCAGGCCTAGATTACCCTGGAGTAGGTCCAGAACATGCTTTTCTTCAATCTATAGGCAGAGTAAGTTATACCTCAGCAGAAGATGGAGAAGCACTAGAACAGGTTAGGGCATGTTGTGGGTTGGAAGGCATATTACCGGCTTTAGAGAGCGCCCACGCGTTCGTTGGTGCTAAAAAATGGGCAGAAGCAAATCCAAGTAAAACAGTGTTAATTGGTTTATCTGGAAGGGGCGATAAGGATATGCCAACGCTTAGTAAGTTGTTTAATAATTAAAAAGGTCATGACACATGTTTGGTAGTGAGTTAATTGAAGATAGGGTCAGAAACCCCAAGCAAAAAGGACCGGCTATTGTGCCTTTTATTACAGCTGGCTACCCACATAAGGATGATTTTTTAAGTCTAGTTCAAGCATTAGCTGATTGTGCAGATGTCATAGAGATAGGGGTTCCATTTTCAGACCCAATGGCAGACGGAGTCACTATTCAGCGTTCTAGCCATCTAGCTATAGAAAGCGGAGTAAGGCTTCGGTGGATACTCAATCAATTAAAAACCATAAGTATTAACACCCCTATCATTTTAATGAGTTATTTAAACCCTTTATATGTTTACGGCTACACTCAATTAGCTCAAGACTCCAAAGATGCTGGTGTTGATGGTTTTATAGTCCCCGACCTCCCTATTGAGGAAGGCGAAGAGCTAAGAGAAATATTGAAACTAGCAGGCCTTGGTATGATTCAATTGGTCACCCCAGCAACCCCAGAAGATCGGATTAAAAAAATTGCAGCAAAAAGTTCAGGTTTTTTGTATGCGGTTACAGTGAAGGGTGTTACAGGGGGTAATGACGGGTTACCAAAAGAAGTGACCGGTTATCTTAAAACCGTTAAAGCACTTACAACAATCCCAGTTTGTGCGGGTTTTGGGGTTAGGTCCAGTAGCGATGTCGCATTGCTTGAACCGCTTGTTGATGGAGTTATTGTTGGCTCTGCTTTGGTTGAGGCAATTGAAGATCAAGTGTCACCAGTTGATTTTTTAACCTCCCTGCGGGCTTAAAGACTAAACGTTTCAATATAGCTTTTGAAAGACTGATTCACTTGATCAGTTGTTAGAGCAAAATCATCAAGATTGTAATGATGAGATGATTTCCTTAATTGGGACTTATTGATAAAAGCCTCTATCTTCGCTCTAGTGTGAGCATCTAAATTAAGTTTAAATTTTTTAAANATAGTTTCAGTTAAACCAAAAGGGTTATTAATAAACTCATTAAAGTTAATATCAATCATATTTGACTCATTGATTAATGTTCGTTGATCTAAAAAATTCTCAATAGCTTTTGCCCAAAATGACAAGGCACCTTGCCCTATTTCATGCTTATCAATCGATTTGGAAAAAGCTNATCGNAAATGGGCTGATAAACTGCTGATTGATGCAATTGTGTCTTTCGGATGTCTATGGATAAAGACAAACTTAGCCTCTGGGTAGGTGTTTAGAATTTCCGATATATGTTGGATATGACAAGGGTCTTTTAGCAACCAATAGTTTGGTTTAGAAGTCGTTTCTAAAGCTTGTAAAAAACGTTTATGCCAAAGCAGTGCTGATGAGTAATCACAGTTGTTAATGAACGATGCATATTCTGGAACCCTTGATGAATAAGAAAAACTAATACTCCTAAAATCCAACGCTGTAATCAATTGACACTCTTCAGGGAGAACCGCTTTCATGGGATGAATATTCTTTAGTTTAGGTACCAATGTTTTTAATAACGCTAATTCAGCCTCTGTTTTAATTTTCTTATAGGCTTGTTGATACGGTGAAGTAGCTAACGGCATCATTTGAAATATTTCCCAAGTTAGAGGCCCTCTCAATTCATCAGAACAATGCAGAAGATCAAGAAGGTATGTTGTCCCTGATCTTGGCAATCCACTAACAATGATGGGTGTAGAGGGTTCTGCAAGATTGTTATTGTTGATGAACTGAAATAAACGTCCTCTGGATTCTAGTGTTTTTACAATACCTCTTTGCACTGAAAGAGACCCCAATCTAGTCAGGTTAGAGTGATTTTCATAATCCTTTAAAAGGATAGACAAAGGTTCTCTGTAAGTCTCCTCACCCAAAGGAAGGTTGACCTTATTTAATAGAGAATCAATATTAAACAAATAAACCCCCTATNATTTTGGTTTAGAAAGTAACAGCACAACAAACCCAAACCCTAATAACCACCATCCTGCAAGTACTTCTAATCCGAGGAGCGTCCCTCCAACCAGCATCACCGCTAATCCAAGAAGGCTTTGATAGAAGGTTTTGCTAACTGACTTGAGAAAATCTTCATTAGTGTCGTTGCTTCTGAAGTCAACATCTAAGAATTGTTTTGCAAGGGTTGGTAATTCCTCAATGGTTCTTTTAATCTCTGGGGCATCTTTCTGTAGTTTATTGAGAACTGATTTTAAGTTGGTTTGTTGGTCTTTCCATTCATCAAGAACGGGTTTTGCTGCAGCCACTATATCTAATTGAGGGTATAGTTGCCGACCTAGACCTTCTATATTTAGAAGTGTCTTTTCTAGTTGGATCAGTTGAGGCTGGTTTTCCATTTTAAATTCTCTTGCGGTTTGAAAGAGGCGTATTAATAATTGTCCAAAAGATATATCTTCAAGAGGTCTATCAGCAATAGGGTCACAAACCGTTCTTATGGAGGCTTCAAAAGCATCTAATCTGGTTTCTTTTGGAACCCAACCAGCATCCACAAAGCTTGAGGCAATCGTCGTATAGTCTCTTTCGAAAAATGCAGAGAAACTTCGAGCCAAGTAACGCTTATCTTTTTCATCTAAGCTGCCCACAATACCAAAATCAACNGCAGCGTAGAGCGGTTTTTCTGGGTTAGCAATATCAACAAAAACATTTCCAGGGTGCATATCAGCATGGAATAAATTATGGAGAAAAACCTGTGTAAAAAATATTTGAACACCATTGATAGCAAGTTGTTCTATATTGACTCCAGCAGCTTTTAATTCCTTAATATTATTAATTGGTATCCCATGAATGCGTTCTTGGACCAAGATGTTTGTTTTACAATAATCCCAATAAATTTTAGGGACTTTTATAATTTCTGAACCCTCCCAATTTCTGCCTATTTGTGCACAATTTGCAGCCTCTCTGACTAAATCAAGCTCATGCAATACAGTCGTTTGATAATCAGAGACCACTTCTATTGGACGCAGTCGTTTTGATTCTTCGGAGTAATTATTAATTAATTTTGCACATAGGATAAGAATCTCCATGTCTTTTTCTATTGCTTCCCAAATATTAGGACGAAGTATTTTCACAATCACCTCTTCACCGCTTTTTANTGTGGCAAGATGAGCTTGTGCAATTGANGCTGAAGCGAAAGCATTGCTATCAAAGTCTGTAAAAATATCCATTGCAGGCTGCCCAAAAGCCTTTAATATTTCTTGTTCAGCTAGGTCTGAAGAAAAAGCAGGGACATCATCCTGTAATTTTGACAGCTCTGTTGCAATATCTTCAGGAAGTAGGTCGGGCCTTGTTGAAAGTGACTGACCAAATTTTACATACAGGGGCCCTAAATCCTCTAGTGCACACCTAAGTCGTTCCCCTCTAGATGAGGATGTTGTTTTTCTAAACCACAGTCTTGGAGACAAATAAAATATCCAACGTAGAGAATGCAGAGCAGGAATATCAGCAATAAATTCATCCAATTGATAATGAATTAAAGTTTTCTGNATTTTTAGTAGTCGAGATAATGTTTGTATTCTTTTCATCTTATTGTTTATGTCCAACATGTAAAGCAACAATACCCGCGGTAAGATTGAAATATTCTGTATTTATAAACCCTGCGGCCTGCATCATATTAACCAGTGTTTCTTGATCAGGATGCATGCGAATAGATTCAGCTAGGTATTGATAGCTGTCAGCATCGTTCACCACCCATGCTCCTAATTTTGGCAGAACACTAAAGGAGTAAAAGTCATAAAACGGAGCAATGATTTCATTTGCTTTAGAAAATTCCAGTATCAGTAGTCTNCCACCCGGCTTGATGACTCTGAACATGGAGGATAATGCGGCCTCTTTATTGGTCACATTACGCAAACCAAAGCCTATAGTGACACAGTCAAACGTGTTGTCATTAAAAGGAAGCTCTTCAGCATTTGCTTGAATAATCTGTATGTTTTTCAGTTGACCTTGATCCAGTAATTTAACCCTTCCTTTGTTCAGCATGGGCGCATTAATATCAGTTAAAATTATTGACCCTGATTGACCTACTTGATTTTGTAATAGGGCACTGAGATCACCGGTGCCACCTGCAACATCCAGGGCTGACATGCCTTCTGTTAACCCAGTATGCATTAAAGTAAACCGTTTCCAGAATCGATGAATACCAAACGACATAAGATCATTCATGAGATCATATTGTTTAGCTACTGAGTCAAAAACCTCCTCAACTTTTTTAGTTTTCTCAGGCTCGGTTACATCTTGAAAACCAAAGCTTACTTGTTTTTTTTTGTTTGTCATTTTTTCCCTGATCTTGGGTGGGCCTTGTCATAAGTTTCTGCAAGATGCTGAAAATTTAAGTGAGTATAAACCTGTGTGGTGCTAATGTCTTTATGTCCCAAAAGTTCTTGTACAGCTCTTAAGTCACCGCTGGCTTCTAATAGATGAGTAGCAAAACTATGTCTAAGCAAATGAGGGTAAACAGTTTGCTGTAAACCATTCTTTTTAGCCCAATGATTAATACGACTCTGCACAGATCTTCTGCTTAAACGAGTCCCTCGATTGCTCACAAACAAGGCTTCTTCTTCAGGCGCTGCTAGCTGTGATCTAACTTTCATCCATTCTTGTATAGCTTTTATAGCCTTGGATCCTATAGGCAGCATTCTTTTATTATTTCCCTTCCCAATCACAGTAAGGCTCATATCTTGAATATTTAGATCAATAGGATTTAAGGTAACTAACTCAGACAATCTAAGGCCCGAAGAATACAAAAGCTCCATAATAGCTTTATCTCTAAGGCTAATAGGATCTACCTGTGAAATATTTAGTAGCTGATTAACTTGGTCGACATCTAAAACCCCTGGTAATTTTTGTGGAGCTTTTGGAGTTTTTATACCGTCAGCAGGATTAGTTTTCAGAAGGTTTTCTCTTACTAAATAATTCATAAAGCTTCTAATCGCTGACAATTTTCTTTGAATACTTCTTGCCCCAAGACCGTCTATAAAAATCTGTGCTGCATAACTTCTTATATGATGAGGTTTTATTTCTGACCACAGTGATATATTTTGAGAGCTCGCAAATGTTGCAAGGTCATTTATATCCTTAGCATAATTCAAAACAGTGTGTTTTGAATACCTCCGCTCAGTTTCTAGGTGTTGAAGAAACTTTTTTTGTAATGTTTGAGATTCTGGTTTCATTAATTAAATAGAGGCGGCCTTCTAATATTACTTATCTAATTCTCTAGCAGACTTCAGTGCAGCTAATGCCTCCTCTTTTTCGCCTAGTTCAGACAGAACGAGAGCAAGCTCCGTATATTTAGAAGTACTATGAGATAGTTCAATTGACCGCTCTAGACACTGTTTTGCTTTAGACCATAAGCCGTCTCTTTGAGCTAACCTGCTCGCAGTGAGCCAAAGGTTTGCATCACGAGGCCTATTTTCCAGCCATTTATCAATACGATTAGATAATTCATTAATACTGGGATTGCTTAAATCCGCATAAAGCAAGATAAGTGTTTTGCTCCAAGTATTAGGAATTAGTTTCCTGAGCTCTGCCTCTGCTTTTATATGCTCCTCGCTACCCAACCAACCTTCAATTTTTCCTGTCATTACTAATGGATGTTTTTCTATCGATTTGGGTATTCTCTCAAGAATTGGCTCTAAGGGTTTGTTATTACGAATAGCGTCCCTTATAACTTCAAGAATCATGTCTGCTAAACTGTCTTCATCAACATGTTTGTCAAACTCAAACACTTTTCTTAAGACCAGCGGATAATCTTTTGTTGCAATAAGAATTGCAAAAAGCAGTTGATGGGCAGCTGGGTTCGTTGGACTAATTTCAAGCAACTGATCAACATAGACTTTTGCATCAATATAATTTTTAGAATTAATCAAAAGGGTTGCCACAAAGTTCAGGACATAGGGTTTAATTTTGGGAAAGGCGTTTAAACTTTTTTCTATCCACTCTTCACGTGACGCATGGTCACCAGTAGCTTCAGATAGCTCTATATTCAACAAAAAAGATTGTAGTAGGGGCTCAGTGTTTGAAACAGCGGACTTTATTTTTTTTCTAGCTTTTAATTGTTCTCCTTTGGCTAACATAAGGAGTCCCTCATTAAGCAGTTTATTAGAACGATGAACACTACGTTTAGATAGCTTTTCTTTNATAAGGTTTGGGGAGTTCCANACCAAACCAATAATTCTTAAACAGATATATAAGCCCAGCAATCCAAGAACAAACACCGGGACTGATGTTTCGATAGAGTAACCAATAAACTCTAGTAAAACATAACCATTGTCTTCTAAAAAATAATTTGCTGACACCACGCCTATTGATATAAGGAGAATTATTATTACGACACTTTTCATGCTTTTCGAAGCCGCTGTATTTCTTCGATTGCCTGGTTAATCGTTTCATTATTAGGTCTTAAAACAATCTGTTTTAAAGATTGAAGCTCTTCTGTCATCTCAGGATTGTTTTCAAGCTCAGATTTATAATATTCGTTAAGTTTGGCAATTAGCCCGTCCAAGGCTTGTTGATAATTTTCATCTTGTCTTTGTTTAACAGAGAGTTTTATAAGGTCAATATTTAAGACCATTAAAGAATTAATCACTCTTTGTTCCTCACTTTTTAAGCGTCTTATATCAAACTGATTTTTAGATTTGACCACAACTAAGGTGTTTAAACTTTTTGTTAAACCTTGCCACAAGCTTTTTATCTCCTCGGTTGAAAGGTAGGACAAGAGACTTCTCTGTTCAATAGGGGTTTTATCTTCTGTGATTAATGGCAAAGGCTTCAGCAAAAGTTTGACCTTATCTAATGCGGTTAATATCAAACTTGCTGGGTTGTTTTTAATGGCATCATTAATTCCAGTAATTGATAATGCAATTAATCGGTTTATAGAATCATTTGAGCTCAATGATTCTTTAACCATAACTTGGGTTTGTTCCAAGGTTAATTTCACAGACGCAAGGTCACCGCCGTTTTCAAGTTGAGCAATTCCGGTGCGAAGCAAGTATTCAATTTGAGTAAGTAACCAATAATCACTGCCTTGATTGATGGTGCCTTGCATGTTTTGGAATTTAGAGAGAATGTCAGCAGAATTTTTTTGTTGCTCAAATAAAAGTTTTTCAACTTGTTCAATTGAAGTAGATTGTTGCTTAAAAGAATTTAGTTGACTGCTTTGCGTTTCAGTTATGTTGTTAAGTTCAATCCTCATGGTTTCTTCAGAATCTTGCAAATGCTGAATAGATAGGAGCATTTGATCCATAGAATTTTTGTTATACCAAAACACACCGCCGCTGCCTAAGATCAAAAAGATGATGAACAATAAGCTCAGAAATAAACCTGATCTAGTTCGTTTATTTTTCGGCTGTTGTTTGTTTGATGCCATCTTTTTTGTCCACTACTTTTTTATATTCTCGTTTAGTAATGATAATATCGAAGTTTTCAATACTAAGCGATTATGGATAACGATAAATTTAAAAAATGGTCAGAGGGTTTCTCTTCAATGCTGCCAAAATCTGCCCTTGAAGTTAAGGTGGATATTCAGAAAAATTTACGGGTTTTGGTGAAAGAGGCCATTCAGAAAATGGATCTCGTTGAGAAATCAGAAGTTGAGGCCTTGAAAGCAGAAATAAAACACCTTAAAAGCACCCTTGATGAAATAAGGTCCAAGGTTGAGAAATAATTTAATAATGGAAATTGATGGTTTGGGTTAAATTATCAGCTAAGCTTTTAGCTACAGGACAGTTTAAGGCAGCATGCTGAAGGAGTTTTTTTGAATCCTCATCATAAGATCTGGGAAAAAAGAAGTCTATTCTAATTTCACTAATCCTGCGCGGATCTTTACCCATGATTTTTGTGACTTCGGCCTTGGTGCCTTCTATAGTTAAAGATTTTCTTCTAGCAACAATGCCCATGATAGTGAGCATGCAATTAGCCAGTCCTGTGGCTATCAAATCAGTTGGTGAAAAAGCCTCTCCCTTGCCCTCATTATCAGTTGGCGCATCTGTAATATAAGTTTCTCCTGACTGGAGGTGAGTGCTTTCAGTTCTGAGCTCGCCTGAATAATAAACTACAGAGGTGGTCATAAAATATAATCAAATAACCTTAAAGGCTCCTTGCATAATGGCATAATGTCCTGGGAAGGAGCAGAAGAAAGTGTAGTCATCACCCGCCACCAACAATCCAATTGAAAAAGTTACTGATGTTTCTTGGCCGCCGCCAATTATAGTTGTTGCAGCAAGCACTCTCTGATCCCCAGCAGGGACATAGTTATTATCTGCTCCAGCTGCTCCGCCTGCTTGTGCAACAGGCATAAAGTCAGTAGTGTTTGTTAATACCCAATTATGCCCCATAACATTTGCTGGCATAGTGCCCGTGTGTTTTAGAGTGACAGTTACTTCTGTACAACTTGCACTGACAACCATTTCTTTAAGGTTGAATTGCAGCATGTCATTGCCTTCAATAACTTGTTGGCAAGAGCCTTCAGCTGTCCAGTCTGCAGCAATAGCATCAGATATATCTTCCTCAGAATTGTCTATGGTTACTTCTGTAGCTAAAACCATGGCTGGTTTGAGGCGATCTTCCGCATTTTTTTCTGGATGAAATTTGCTGGTAGTTTGTTCTACTTGGGCTTTAATCATGCCTCCACCAAGTTCGCCAGCACCCTCAAAGAACAGCACTAGAACAGCAATGAATACAATTAAAGCAATGAAACGATTATGAGAAAAACCTAGACCTGAATCACTCACGAGAACTCCTTTTTTATATCGGTTTATCTAGAAGAATAATTAAGCAAGCTTCTATTTTGCAAAGCAGTATAAAACCAATTGTCTTTGTAATAAAGGGAATAAAGTTATATTTTTTAGTGATGCAAAAACTCAAAATAAAAAAACTATGTTTGATTTTAAACCCTAAAGCAGGCANNCAGGACCATGAGGCTGTTCTTAAATTAATTCATAAAGAGTTAGACCGCCTAAAAATTAAATACCTAACTTATAGAAGCGAANACAAAGGGGCAATCTCAGATTTTATACAAAATGAAAACCTAGACGATTGCGAGGGCATTTGCGTTATTGGTGGAGACGGCACAATTAATGAAGCTGTAAATGGGTTAATGAGGTCTGGCAAGTCTAGGAATATNGCCTTAGGGATTATTCCAAGAGGAAGTGGTAATGCCTTTGCAGAAGATTTAGGTGAATTAAATCCATTGGGCGCACTTAAGAGAATTCTTAAAGGTCATATAACCCCAATAGACCTTTTTAAAATTGACCACAAAGGAGAAGTTTACTTTGCAATCAACATCATTGGTTGGGGGATGGCAGCAGAAGTCAATATTTTAGCAGAGAAACTTCGTTGGCTTGGTGGTATTAGGTACTCAGTAGCCTCATTAATTGGCGTGATGAAGATGAAAAGAAATCNATTAGATTTTGAGTTAGATAACACTAGTTTCAGTGGCGAGGGATTATTTTTTTTAGCATTAAACACGATTCATACTGGTAAGGGCATGAAAATGGCACCCCATGCCATTTTAGATGATGGGTTAATCGATATTGTTTTAGTCAAAAGTGCTTCAAAGTTACGCGTCTTAAAGATTTTCACCCAACTCTTTTCTGGAAACCATATAAATGACCCACATGTAGAGTATAAACAAATTAAACATTTCACTTTAAACACTGAAGGAGACCCCCTTAACATTGATGGAGAGAATATAGGCAGGACTCCCATNCAAGCTGAATTAATTCATAAAGGAATTAAAATATTCGCAAAATTATGAATTTTATTTAAAATCACTGTTTAGACTTATGAATAAAAAAATTAATTGGATACCAATTTGTATCATTCTCTTTTGCGTTTTTTTAACCGCTATCTCAATTTATTTTGAACAGCAGAAAAAAGAAGCCATTTTAGGTCTAAATATTAGTCTAGACAGCGACATTAAAATTTAACCCATGACCACAGTTATTAGTCCAGTAGAAATTGCAGCAAACCAAAAATGTGATCTGTTTGCGTTAATTTTCCAAGAAATAGAGCACAATCCCTTGTTGTTAAACGAAAACCTTGAAGTGGTATTAGAGGATAACCCTGTAAGCAATAAACCAGAAGCAACTATAGTAAAAGTAGGCTCATTTCGAGCTTCTATTAGAACTTATGTAGCTAAACACCCTGTCTCAGGGGAAATCATCAACAACTTACCAATCATGGTTTCATCTTGGCGAGAAGATAGCTTCCATTTAAAAGAAGGTTGTGAAACACCACCCATAGAGAAATTAAATAATAAGGCGTTTGAGAATGTTGAGGCTTCGGCTAAATTCTTTTTGTCTCAAGTTGAGTTGATCTCTAGAGCAAATAAACAAGAAGTCTAATTTCTGTCATAGCGGTCCTCATAGCGAATAATATCGTCCTCTCTTAATTCATCACCGACTTGTACTTCAATGACTTTTAAAATCTCTTCCCCCATATTACTTAGTCGATGCTTGGCTCCTAAGGGAATAAAAGTAGATTCATGTTTTGAAAGCAACATTGTTTCTGTATCACATTCAACAGTGGCCACCCCTTCTGCCACAAACCAATATTCGCTTCTATGATTATGAGACTGCAGGGAGAGTATTTCATCAGGTAAAACTGTCATTCTTTTTACAAGATATCCCGCGCCTTGTTCGAAGGTTTTATATGACCCCCAAGGTTTTAAAACTTCTCCAGAGACCAATGTTGAGCTTGACTGAATTTTGCCACCCCCCACATTAAATTTCATTTCAATATCAAATGTTTTGCACACCTCTGTCTCAGGGATATCTGCTTCATTCTTTCTATCACCACCATTAGCAAAACATGTAATGTTCTCTTCATTTGCTAACCATTCTAAGGTTTTACATACAGTCATATCCTCATCTATAGACTCTACAGCCCTATAAACACCACTAAATCCTTCAAGAAGTTCAATTCTTTCATTGATCGGCATAAAACTATAACCCTTCTTTTTTAATAAAAAACCATCACTATTGGCAATGACGATAAGATTAGAGGCAAGCTGTGCTGCTTCTTGTATCATTCTTAGATGCCCGATATGAATGGGGTCAAACCCACCACTAACAACCACACAATCATTCTTTTTCATCTTTTCCCTCGTTTGCTAAAGGTTTTTTTATTTCTTTTCTAAACGTCCATAAAGAATTGCCAGCATAATTAAAAATGATTCCAATAGCTATACCAAACACTACTGCTAAGATATCGTAAATATTTACCAGATAAACCAGGACAAGAAACAACAGGTAATTGATAATCCCTGCAACCCCTGCAACGAGATGAAAATTTAACATCCTTATTTGAAGGGATTTTTTTGTAGGCCTTGCCTTAAAGGTCCAAAAATTATTTAAGAGAAAATTAGAGATGATTGCTATCTCAATAGCAAGAGGCGAGCTAAGCGTAATTGGGAAGCTGACAAAACGCGTTAAATAATAATACACTCCTATGTTAATAATCACTCCACTTGAGCCCACTAAACAATATTTTAAAAAGTCTTCAGAATTGTTAAACCTTATTTTGACTATATTTAGAAAAAATTCCAACTGATCAGCAAGGGATAATTTCGATTTACCTGTTTCACGCTTGGCGAAAATAATCGGGCTTTCTTTAATTATGGCCCCTTGTCTTAATAGCTCACAAATGAGCCAGGATTGAAATGAATAACCCCTTGTTGGAAAGCTAGAGAACTGACACTTCTCTAGAAGCTCACGTTTTATGACTCTATAGCCTGATGTGCAATCCCTTAAAACATAAGCACCACCAAGGTATCTCACTAAAAAGTTACCCAGTTTACTGAGCAACAATCTATAGGAAGAAAAGTAAGGCGTACTGCCCCCTTCAACAAATCTTGAGCCGATGACCACATCATAATTTTTAGCAAGCCCTATAAATTTAGGTATTAATCCAGGATCATGTTGGCCGTCTGCATCCATTTGTATAATCAGATCAGCTTTCAGGTTTTTTAACGCATAATCAATGCCTCGCTTATAGGCGTCTCCTAATCCTTTTTTTTCACCGCTCATGAGGGTCAACCCAGAATATTTTGGAATCAAGTCCCTAACTAGTTCAGCGGTATTGTCTGGTGAGTTGTCGTCAACAACTAGAACACTCAACTTATAATCATGAAGTACTGTCTGATTGAGAAAGATTTTTTCTAATGTCTTATGAATATTTCCTACCTCATTATAAGTGGGAAGAACCACGCAGATATTTTTGATGTTATTGCTCATATAAAAATTACTAAGTTTTCAAATCCAGCTGTTAAACCACATTCTTCGATAAAACTCATAATCTGGTATTAAAAAACCCATTTGTATGGGCAACCAATATAAAAAGGACACAAGGATAATGATAGCGCTGAGCACAAAAATGCTTCGATACTGTGGTTTATTAGAGTTAAGCAGTTTTGATAAATACCAAGCCAGTGCTAAAAAGCTGAATACAGAGGCTGTTTGATAATGATAGAGAAATAGACATCGCTCAACAAACGCCCAAGGAAGAAAGTTGGCTACATACCCAAGACAAATAAATCTCTTCAACATCAATTCTTTTTGATTATGAATACTTTTTATCAATGGGTTGATAGCGAGCTGTATCATCATAAGAATAATAGAAAGGCTTGAGAACCAATAAATAAAGGGGTTAGGGAGCAAATGGATATCTTTAAAATAACTGGCCACATTCCCATTATTGATAGGAGTGCTTTCAAAGAAATAACCGATTGGTCTAACCATAGCTGGCCAGGTATACCATTTGGAACAATAAGGGTGTTCATTCTCGGTTACCATGTTTTGGTGATACCCCAATATTTGTTGATGCTTCTCAAAAAAACCATAATTTGGGTTCAGATAGGTATCAGGTAGAAATATAGCTATATAGGTTATTAAAATAATCAAACCATAATAAATGCTATGTCTTGGTGTAAGTTTTTTGTGGCCAGTTTGTTGGTTGTTTATTGTTAACAGAACAAAACAAACAGCAGCTAGTAGAAACCCTAAACCGCTCCATTTCACAGACACAGCCATAGCCATGAATACGCCTGATGTTATTAGGCTATTCCAACCACCCTTATCAGTGTAGAAACGAAGCAAAAAATATAAACCAGAAAAGCCGAAAGTAAGAAGAAAGGAATTGGCCAATGCAATTCTTGAATCTACAATTAAAGAGCCATCTATCGCCACCAAGATTGAGGCCAGAATTGCAAACATTCTGTTTCTAGTAAGTAGAAAGCATATACCATAGATAATTAAACACAGGAGTGAGCCCAATAAGGCATTAATCCATCGGTAACTTATAGGCTCCATGCTTGAAAGCCCAATGTTTTGGTATGACTCAATATTAATCCAAGGCAGCAGGGAATATACCCAGATAGCAAAAGCATATAGATAATTTGCTAATGGCGGGTGAGCGTAAAAAAATTCCTCACCCTGAAGGTATAAAAGGCCGTATTGTGGATAGAACACCTCATCAAACACCGGACCATTAATTTGATTAAGGCCTATGAACCTTAGCCCAATAGAGATAAGGAGAATGCCGCCCACCCAACGCTTACTAGAAGCTAACGTCATAAGGGTTATTAGGCGCCTGAAACCTTAAAATGGCAAAAAATATTTGCGTATTCTTTACCTTGAAGTGGTTGAGGCCTGCCGTGTTGCAATCTAGCCCCCTCATAAAACATTACTTCCCCTGGGCTCAAATTAATATTGTGTTTTCTATAGTGATGATCTTCAATCACTAATGGCCAATCAACGTCAACATTTTGATCAACATTGATAATAGCACTTACTATATGAGTTGTTTCTCTGTCTCTATGTTCTTCTAGGATTGCGTCTTCTCCATAAACACGGATGCCATATACATAGGTTGCCTCAAGTTCTATTGAAGACCATTCTTCCAATAAAGGTTTTAAATGTGAATGTATCTCATTTTTTAATTGTGCATCTAATTCAACTAAAGTACTTACAGGTTCGTCATCCTCGCTATTATGAATAAAACCTTCTACTATTTCTGTTTCAGCTTTATCTTGATTCTCATTATAAAACTGTTGAATTTTTGCAAATAAACTGTGGTCTAAGACTTCTTTTTTAAATCCTTTATTAGTGAGGTTGGGTAGTAACTCACCCTCAGTTTTGGTATGCATTTGTCCTTCACCCCTAGATCTAAACCATTTAGTAATAATGGATTTATGTCCTGAAACAACAGGATGAGCATGATGCATAGTATTTGGATTGATAGATCCATCAGGGTTGAGATTGTTCCAAACCACAGCCATTCCTTGTTGCGGTTGAATTTTTTTATCAAGCTTCACAAAATCTGTCTCACCTCCTTCATCAACGTCATTAAGGTAAACCATAAAGGTATAGGTTCTTTGGCCCTCATCACTTGCAAACTCTTCAAATGCATCTCCCTCAAAGTAGTCTGTGTGAGATTTAAACTCTTGATTTTCAGTATAATATTGACCTTGCATGATTTCAGAGTATGCGACATTAATGCCTAATGTTTTACAGATTCTTTGATCAATTTCTTCAATAAAAATATCATCAATGATTCCAAGATCACAGGTACTGCTGGTACGAAACTTTTCATCGGGCTCATCTTTGTTCGCTATGGTTGAAGGCCTTAGTTTACTTTTTATAGTGTCTGTAATTTTCTCACATTCAGTTCTTGTTAAAAAATTAGGTAAAAGATACATTTCTGCAAGTTCGGAATTGACTCTTTCAGCGTTTGGAATAAAAATTTGTGTTGAGGGCAGTACCCCTGCAAAGGGAATCTCTTTTTTCTTTCCTGAGAAAAAATTTACAAGCCATTGCATGAAACTTTCTGGTTGTTTTTTTTGTTTAGCCTGAGGATTATTTGTTAATGGATTAACAATTGTATTGATATCAATATCAGGGCTATATTTCATGTGTTTTTCAATTTCATCAGGGTCAAATCCCTCATCAATTAGAATCTTATAAACACCATTTTTGTCACAACCACGAGCTATATTTAAATTGATCCAATCTATCCATTCTTTATTGAATTGTTTATACATAACTTACGCCTTAGGCATTTCGTTCTCTATAGGCGTAGAAATAAATACAGGAATATTTCTTTGAGTTCTCTCTTGGTAGACTTGGTAATCTGAGTAAAAACCACAAATAGTTGGCCAAAGTTTCTCCTTTTCTTCTTCACTAGCTCTTTTGGCTTGTTGTTTAGTGAAAGCTTCTTTGTTCATGATCACTCTCCAGTTAAAAGATAGTTTGTAATCCTTCTATAGAGTACCCTCATTTTTTTCTCATCAAAACCTATTATTTTCTCCTTAAGAATGCCTTGCTCTATTAAGTAATCTGGAACCAACTCTGGCGATATTCCTTTATCTAGAGCCATTTGGACAGCATCAATTACTAACTGATAAAACAGTCTTTGCTCTTTAATAACTCGTGTTGAGCCAACCGTACCACCGACTAAATTCATGGGCTCTTTACTAAAGCTCATATGAGAACCTATGACGCCTTTAGCACGTTTTTTTCTGGCTAACAATTCACTGCTTTTAAAAAAGGGAATTAGATTGAAAATATAGGTATCCGCTAATCCCGCACCATAAATCATGTTCATACCATCTGGAGGGTTAGCATCGTCTGCAATGAAGATAAAACGATCTGGTTGAGTTAAAAAAACAACTCGGCAATTATCATGCGAGGGCCCATAGAAATACATCTCTAAGGAAGCATTGCCGACATCAATTTTAAAATCATCTTTAAAGACCTTGTCCGGTTTTACCACTTCTGGAGAAGGGTTATCTAGCCAATTATTAAGGCATTGTTCATGCGCTATAAACTCAGCACCCTGATCCTTGAAAATTTGACCGCCTGAAACATGNTCCCAATGAGAGTGAGAATATGCCACGTATTTGATTGGTTTATTGCTTATTTTCTTTATCTCTTTATTGAGGATACTTGCGGCTTCTGGAGTTAAAGGGTCAGTAAGGATAATACCGTCATCACCAATCAGGATAATATTGCGATAAAAGGTGTAACGAAACGCATAAAGATTGTTGGATATTTTTTCTATTTCCCATAATTTCATTTTGCCAAAAAGAGGTGCTTCAGACTCTGCAACCTTTGTTAGCTCCAAGGGTGTGCCACACCCAAGCAGCAGTGTGATCATCAATAAGCTAATGACGTTTTTCATTCTCATCAATTAACGCCCCATGTTTAAAAAAGAGGTGTAACGCCTTAGAATATTTATAAGGTCAGCTTTATTAAAATTGTTGTATTCACTGAATTTTTCTAGATCCAGCTTTTCAACATCAATGAAGTTATTGAGGTCGACTAAACCGTTCTCTTCTGCTTCTTTTGCTGTTGAGTGAATCAGTTGCCAAAATTGTTTTTGCTTGCTGATAATTTTAACCGAGCCATAGATGTCATCATCACCATAACCACTAATAAAGGACTCTATTTTTTTTTCTTCAATCAACTCCTCAAGACTACTAAAAAAGAGTTCTAATGTTGCAGGCCTTAAAAAAGGTAATGTTGGATCTTTTGGGAAACCAGCCCCACGTGTGCTAATGAGCTCAGGGATAAAAAGAATTTTAGCACTCACCAATTCAATAACCACCATGCATTCGCCATGACTAGGTCCAAAGTAATGCAGAACAATCTCTTCTTCTTCAAGACCAATAGTGTATTGTTTTTTGAAATAGAGATTAGGCTTAGTAATATCGATATTNTTGTTTCTAGTAAAATATAATTCACAGGCAGATTGAGCAATAATTTTATGCTTTTTTGTATCAAAGAGTGTTGANCCAAACAATCTGTCCCAATGAGAGTGTGAATAAATGATATTGGTTATGCTTGGTTTTTTATTTTGTCTCAAATAATTTTTAATTGCCTCAGTGGTGCTCTTGTTGATGGGGTCGATAAGCACTGATTCTGAGTTACTGCTGATGACTAAACTTTGTACCTGGCCATTGTTAAACAACGTTATTTGATCNTTAAGGCTAGTAAAAGTAACATCACCTGCTTGTAAAACACTCAATTCGAAGAAGAGGCTTATAAAGATAAATATTTTGAGGGCTCTCATTCTTTTAAGCCATTATTTATTAATAATAGATAAAGCAATTTTACCCAAAATAGGCACCGCCGCACCCAATTCATTAGCATTTTTTGCAGAGGCGTTGCCTTGTAGTGACCGCTTATAAACCCCTTGAGCGATTCCTGCTAATCTGAAAAATCCAAACGCTAGATAAAATGACCAGTTTGGAATAGAGTTAATGTTCATTTTTTTACAATAACTTTCCACATACTCATCTTCAGAGGGAATACCCAATTCTTCTAGCTTCATGCCTGCTAGCCCAGGTACAAGACCGATTTGAGGGATATACCAACTCATACATTGATAAGCAAGATCTGCATACGGATGCCCTAATGTTGAGAGTTCCCAATCAAGAACCGCAAGAATGGTTTCACTGTTATGATCAAAAATCAGGTTATACAGCCTGTAATCACCATGAACAATAGAGACCAAGCCATCGTCTTCAGGCATTGCCTCTTCTAACCATATCATTAGAGCTTCTATTTCAGGATAGTTTTCTGTTTCAGCAGCACGATATTGGGTTATCCAACGGTTCACTTGGCGCTCAAAGTAACTACCTGGCTTACCAAAATTTAAGAGATTAGCCTTCTCTATATCAATATTATGCAGGGCTGTCATTACTCTCACTGTTTCTTTATAAACAGCCCTTCTTTGTTCTGTATCAATCTCAGGCAATGATGGGTCCCAAAAGATTCTTCCATCAACAAATTCCATTAAATAAAAAATAGTTCCAATGATGCTTTCATCTTCGCAGAGCAGCATGGTTTTAGGTACGGGGACCGCTGTTTTCTCCAGGGCTTTTATAATTCTATATTCCCTATCAACAGCGTGTGCAGAGGGCAGAAGTTTTCCTGGAGGTTTTTTTCTTAACACATACTTTTTTTCAGGGGTTTCAATTAAATAGGTTGGATTAGATTGTCCAGTACTAAATTTTTTTGATGTGTTTATACCACTAAAATCAGGTAGCTGCTGTGCAAGATATTCAGACAGTTTATTTAAATCTAAGTTGTGGATATCATCATTCACTCCATTACCTAGACTCTTCCAGCATCAATCATTGCTTGTTTTTTAAGATTTTTTTAGCCAGCGATGCTAAATGTACTTCGTCGGGACCATCAGCTAATCTAAGAGTTCTCGCTCCAGCATAAGCTCCAGCAAGAAAGTCATNATTAACACCAGCAGCACCATGAATTTGTATTGACCTGTCTATGACCTGACAGGCCATTCTGGGGCAAATAACTTTAATCATGCTAATTAAGTCACTGGCTATTTTGTTTCCGTATCGATCCATTTTATCAGCTGTCATGAGTGTTAGTAATCTTGCCTGTTCAATCTCACTCGCAGATAAAGCAATGCTTTCTCTTACAGAGCCTTGTGCACTAAGGGGCCTTCCAAATGCAACTCTGCTCTCAGCACGTTCGCACATCATTTCTAGTGACCGTTTTGCCAGTCCGATGAGTCGCATACAATGATGAATTCTTCCAGGCCCAAGTCGCCCTTGTGCTATTTCAAAACCCCTGCCTTCTCCTAGAATTAAATTGTCTTTTGGCACCCTAACGTTTTCAAAACTAATTTCAGCATGCCCAAAAGGCTCATCCACATAACCAAAGACTGATAACGGCCTTATAATCTTAATCCCTTCTGTGTCCATGGGTATCAGTATCATGGATTGTTGTTGGTGACGATCAGAATTGCTAGGGTCAGTTTTACCCATAAAAATAATAATTTTACAGGCTTCATTCATAGCACCAGAGCTCCACCATTTAGTGCCATTAATCACATATTCATCTCCTTCTAGTACAATTGGGGACTCTATATTGGTGGCGTCTGAAGAGGCCACTCTGGGTTCAGTCATAGAAAAACAGGATCTAATATCACCATTAAGCAAGGGTTTAAGCCATTGTTCTTTCTGTTCCTCTGATCCATAACGATCCAATACTTCCATATTTCCTGTGTCCGGCGCATTACAATTGAAAACCTCAGATGCAAAAAAAACTCTGCCCATAATTTCTGCTAAAGGTGCATATTCTAAGTTACTTAAACCGGCTCCACGCTCTGATTCTGGAAGAAATAAATTCCATAAGCCAGCGTCTTTAGCTTTATTTTTAAGCTCTTGCATCAAGGGAGGTGAAACCCATTTATTGTCAGTATTTTTAAAATGGTCAGTATAGGCCTCCTCATTTGGATAAACATGCTCATCCATGAAGGCATTGAGTTGTTCTTTTAAATCAAGAACTTTATCTGTGTGATTAAAATCCATTATTTATTTCCTTATCTCTTTTTCAATTAAATTATAATAATCTCTCGTGGCTTTGAGAATGGTGTTGTTAGCATTTGACTTCTTTTCTTCAGCCTCTAAAGATTTTCTTGCATCAGTTAATGTTCTCCAAGGTACCTCATCATCAGTTAAAAGTCTTTTCGATTCAAATTCTTGAAAATTCATCATNATTTTAGGGTCACAATCTGAGTGCTCCATGGCAACTATTCTCTTGGCAAAGTCTATTAAACGAGGATCATTCATTTGATTTATGATCTCAACTCTTTTTTCAATATTCTCAGTTTCTATAAAGGCCTCACTAAGCAACCGATCAGTATTATCAATAAATTGATCATAAATTTGAGATTCTGGGTATTCAGATCTTGGCCACTCAGCTCTTTTTCTACTGTTAATATCACAAGCCAACAGGACGTTCTCCTTGAAGCTTAAGTTATTTTGTATTCTTTCAGCTCGCTCTGTGGCCTCCTCTTGAGACAAGTTATTTTTTGTACAAAATTCTGCAGGTAGGATGACTGGGCTACCGTTCGCTTTGATTGTAAAAAATGGCGAGCCTTTTCGATTGATTTTTGTAGCAATTTCTTCTGCGGTAAAATAAATAAAATCCAAAGGATCATAAGAGAGATCAAAATGCACAAGATTGTTTGCATAACTTGGGTCTTGACAAATGAAGGTCGGGGTTCTTTTTACGGCCAGTCTCTCTTTGTACTTCACATCACCGTAGTTAAAGAAGAGTTGTGTGGTCATTAAATCTATGGCTCGTTTCTTATTGCCACAGGCTATGGCAGAAAAAAAGATGTTAGGAGTGTTTGTTTCAAAAAGTTTTGCAAGCTTTAACAAAACCTTTACATCATCCAGTGCTGCATGAGCATCACCAGGATCGATGCCATTAGCAACCGCAAGCAGTGCTTGTTTGAGAATTAGTTTGCCTGTTACATCCTTATGAAATGAAATCTTTTCTGGCTCAAAACAATAAATGGCTTGGGCAATATTATAGAGGTCAATATGAATTCTATCCTCAGAAGTATTAGAGAGCATGTATGGGTTGTATAAAGAGGAAAAAAAAGAGTGTCTTAAAATAATCAAGTCATAAGAGGCGCCGTTATAAGTGGCAATAATTTTTTCTGGGTGGCTCTTTAAATAGAGTGCTATCTTTGAGACCAATTCAAACAAAGACAATTTTTCATTCATTAACTCCAAAGGGTTAATATTAGTGATATTAAGAGCTCCAGCGTCTGGCAATATATGATAAGGCAATCTGCATTTATCATTCATTATAATTGCAGGATTATCTAAGTCAGCTGAGTATTTAAGGATTGCTGCTGAAGTAGGTCTTTCGTATTCAATCTTTCTACTGATACCAGTGGTTTCAAGATCTAAGCCAACCATCCCTCTTGAACTAAGGAGTGCTTGATATTCTTGGTAGTTAAACACCTTCATTTATCACCTATAACATAACTTTCTATCAACCCAATTAGACTGTATGATTGACAAATATGCAAAGGAAGAATGTTTTTTCAAAACTACTGCTATTGGTTCTGTTTATATTGATCCAAGCCTGTGGGCAAACTGGCGAGCTGTATCTACCAAATCAACAGGACATCAATCTTGACGAGCCCAAAAACGAAGTAAAAAAACAAACCTAAATGAGTGAAAAAAAATTACTGTTAGTAGATGGTTCGTCCTACTTATACAGGGCTTTTCATGCACTACCTGATTTGACCTCTGCATCTGGGCAACCAACAGGCGCTATATATGGGGTCCTGACCATGTTGCAAAAATTAATTAAGGCAGAACAACCAGATTTTGTGGCCATTGTGTTTGACCTTCCTGACAAAACCTTCAGGCACGTTTTGTACCCAGACTATAAGGCCAATCGTCACGCGACTCCTAAAGACTTAATTAGTCAAATACACCCTCTACATACAGCCATTCAACATCTTGGTCTGCCTTTAATTACTCAATCTGGATTTGAAGCAGACGATATTATTGGCACTTTAGCAAAACAAGCAGAGAGTCAGAATGTTCAATCGATCATTGCCACTGGAGACAAGGATTTTGCCCAATTAGTAAGTGATCGTGTGCATTTAATTGATACCATGAAAAACGCTCGCTTAGATCCTCAAGGGGTTAGTGACAAGTTTGGAATCGCACCGGAATTAATTATTGACTATCTTACATTAGCAGGGGATGCTTCAGACAACATACCTGGTGTTGAGAAAGTGGGCCCAAAAACAGCAATTAAATGGTTGTCTGAGTATAAGAATCTACAAGGGGTTGTTGATCATGCCAATGAGATTAAGGGTAAAGTTGGCGAAAACCTTAGAGCATCTCTGGACCAACTTAATCTATTTAAAAGGCTGGTCACCATTGATTGCGAGGTAGAGCTCAACCAGACTGTGTTTGATTTAGTCATTACTGAGTCTAATGATGGAGCCCTTTATGAACAATTTAAAGAGTTAGGATTACATGGCTTAATTAAACAATTCCAAATTGAGCCCGAAGAAAAAAAAACAAGGTCAGGCGTTAACTACCAAACCATATTTTCTATTTCACAACTGGATGAATTAATACTCTCAATGTTGTCTGCTGAAGCCGTGGCAATTGATACTGAAACCACTAGTTTGAATTATATTGAGGCTGAACTGGTTGGGATTTCAGTATCGATAAAACCCAATGAAGCGTTTTATATTCCCTTATCGCATGATTACGACGAAGCACCGGCACAAATTGATAGAGAGATAGTATTGGAAAAGCTGAAGCCATGGCTTGAAAACAAAGACACTATAAAGGTTGGTCATAATTTAAAATATGATCGCCATATATTTTCAAATTATGACCTTAACTTGCAGGGTCAAATATTCGATACGATGTTACTTTCATACGTTAATAACAGTATTGCTACGAGACATAATCTTGGGGCAGTGTCTAAAAGATATCTCAATATCAATCCATCAAGCTATGAAGATGTGGCCGGCAAAGGCGCCAAACAAATTTCCTTCCAACAGGTTGGCATTGAAGAGGCGACTTATTATGCTGCCGAAGACGCTGATATCAGCCTCCAACTCCATCACGCTTTAACCCCAGTCCTAAAGAAACAAACAGCACTGTATGATCTTTATATAAATTGTGAGGAACCACTAATAGAAGTATTGGGTGCAATAGAACGACACGGTGTTCTTATTGATTCCACACTGTTAAATAAGCAAAGCAGAGAGTTTGAAACCACCTTGAGAACTATTGAAGAAAAAGTCTATCACTCAGCCCAAGAGGAATTTAACCTTGGTTCTCCCAAGCAACTCCAAGAAATTTTGTTTGAAAAACTAGGGCTACCTGTGTTGAAAAAAACACCCAAAGGTCAAGCTTC
>JGI26063J44948_1000003_pt1 | contig 67392 bp, 61 predicted proteins | sample MarorgKNORR_S2LV_4_FD_44948 | JGI IMG/M metagenome (IMG submission 44948) | reverse complement strand
AACTTTTTTCTGATTAGGCCAAATAAGAATCCAGACATTGAAAAGCATAATCGTGCCCATCCAAGCACCAATGCCTATAATCATGTTGTATTCTGGATTAACAGGAGTTCCAACTAACCCTAACTCAAAAGCAGATCTTATGCCGTCCATTCCACCATTAGCATAAAGTATAGTGGCACCTGATAACCAAGTTAGAAGTGCAGCCCATCTAAACCAAAGTAATGCTCTAGGAGCAATATATTTTGTTATCGCTGCTGGCCCAGGACCACCTTCATCAGCGTTTGCTTCTCCAATAGAGGGAACCTGAACAAAATTAAAATAGTAAAGTAAACCAATCCACGCAACTCCTGCAGCTACGTGCACCCATGTGGAAATTGAGATCGTTGCACCTACACCAGTAGATACATTTATTGAAAGAACTATAATTATAGAAATTACCAGTCCACTTATGATTGTTCCAGCAATCTTATCTAATGGATTCATATCTTCATCCTCATTTAATTTAATTTATAAAAACTATATCAATTTTTAATTATAGTCAAATACACCCCTCTAATTAAAATACACAATATTTTTTTATCTAGAGAATTTATAATAAGCTTTATTCAAATTTTATATAGGAGTTTGTAATGGATATGAAAGATCGTATTAAGAGTCAATTGGGTGAGTTTCCTATTTTACTTTATATGAAAGGAACACCAGATTTTCCTCAGTGTGGCTTTTCAGCAAAAGTTTGTGGAATCCTTAAAGCCTCTAACAAACGCTTTGCATTTGTTAATATCCTTGAGGATCATGAGATCCGAGAGGGGCTGAAGACTTACTCAAATTGGCCTACCTTTCCTCAACTTTATGTGAATGGAGAACTGGTTGGAGGATCTGACATTGTTGAGCAAATGTTTAATAACGGCGAATTAGATAACGTATTGGATAGTGTGAAATACCCTGAATAAGTATTTTCTTAGGAGAGCTTTTAATTTCTAATAAAAAAACAGTTTTACTTCCCGATCTTGGAGATTTTAGCGATGTTGAAGTCGTTGAATTGATTGTCAAAGAGGGGGATGTGGTTAAAGTGGATGACCCAATCATTACCATAGAGACAGATAAGGCAGCAATGGATGTTCCTAGCCCTTATCCAGGTAAAGTGATTTCAATATATGCAAATAAGGGCGATAAGGTTAATCAAGGCGATGATCTTTGTTTAATTGATGTTGATCTGTCTCTTGTCGATGATCAAGATGGTAAACCAGAAGCAATTATTACTGAAGTCTCTGAAGAGATTGAAAAGTTAGAAAATACATTACCCACAGAAAAGACTTCCAAAGAACATAAGACGTCTAATTTTATTTCAAAGTCATTTTCAGGTCTTCATGCAAGCCCTTCGGTTAGGAAACTTGCTCGTGAATTAGGGGTTGACCTTACAGAAATTAAAGGTACTGGTTTAAAAGAGCGCATTCAGCCTGAAGATTTGAAATCTTATGTTAAGGGAATCATAGCAGGTAAAAAAACACTTGGGATTATGGGATTGCCAGAATTACCCATAATTGATTACGCTCATTTTGGTCCCATTGAAACTGTTCAACTAAGTCGAATAAAGAAAATATCTGGCCCAAGACTTCAAGCCAGCTGGATTAATATACCGCACGTTACACAACATGATGAGGTTGATATTAATGAGTTAGAGAAAATAAGAATTGATTTAAAGGATGAGGCTAAAGCACAAGGTTTTTCATTAACCATTCTTGCTTTCATCATCAAAGGTGTTTGTAAGGTGTTACTAGACTTTCCTGATTTTAATTCCTCTTTGGATGCAGATGGAGAGAACCTCATTCATAAGAAATATATCAATATAGGATTTGCAGCAAATACAGACAAAGGATTAATGGTACCTGTAATAAAAAAAGCAGAACAAAAAGACCTATTTACAATTGCAAAAGAACTTTCTGAATTAAGTAAGCTAGCTCGTGATGGCAAGATTCAACTCAGTGATATGCAAGGAGGAACTTTTACGGTATCAAGTTTGGGTGGCTTTGGTGGTACCGGATTCACTCCAATCATTAATGCACCCGAGGTAGCAATACTGGGAGTAGCAAGATCACAGGTTAAGCCTATTTTTATTAAAGGCCAGTTTCTTCCAAGGTTGACACTTCCTATTTCACTTTCATATGATCACCGGGTAATAGATGGAGTAGGGGGGATTCAATTCACAACACAACTTAAAAATACCTTAGAGGATCCTCCTAGTTTCCTTGACATTATTTCAGATGAAAATGACTGAAATTAGAATTCCAGATTTAGGTGATTTTGATGCAGTTGTTGTCGTTGAAGTTCATGTTGTAGATGGTCAAGAGGTTAAAGAAAATGATCCTATTATTACCTTAGAGACTGAAAAAGCTGCTATGGATGTCACTGCAATTCATAAAGGATCTATTCTATCTGTTAGTGTTAAGTCTGGAGATAGAGTGTCTACAGGGGACGTTGTTGCACAACTCTCTGATGCATCTTCTTTACTAGGAGAAGCAACTAATCAACCTGACAAGGCTTATGATTTAGCGGTTATTGGTGCTGGACCGGGTGGATATACAGCTGCTTTTAGGGCTGCAGATCTTGGCTTAAGAGTTGCTTTAATTGATAAAAATAATGTTTTAGGTGGTGTTTGTTTGAATGTTGGTTGCATTCCTTCAAAGGCTTTTTTGCATGCCGCAAAAGTTATTGATGATTCAAAAGAAGCCTCATTAGCAGGTATAGACTTCAAATCACCTGTAATTAGTTTAGAAAAGATGAAAAACTGGAAGAATAGTGTCGTAGATGGATTAAGCAAAGGGCTCAAAGGGTTAGCACAACAAAGGAAGGTAGAGTGTTTCCAAGGTCAAGCTGAATTCAAGTCTGATCAAACAATAGAGATTTCTTTAGAGAATGATCGACAAGAAATACAATTTTCAAACGCAATCATAGCTGTTGGATCTGAACCTGCATCATTAGATTTTTTACCAGATGATCCAAGAGTAATAGATTCAACCGGAGCATTAGAGCCTAAAGAAATACCAAAGACTATTTTAATTATAGGCGGAGGCATCATCGGTTTAGAGATGGCCACCATTTATTCTGCCCTTGGTTCGAAGGTAACCATAATTGAATTACTTGACCAGTTAATGCCTGGCACCGATGAAGATCTAGTAAAACCTCTAGAGCAACAATTAGAGAAGAAATGTGAAGCTATTTATAAATCAAGCAAGGTGATCGCAGCAGAAGCAAATGAAAATGGGATCTCAGTTGTTCTTGAAATTGATGATCAACAACAACAACAAACCTTTGACCAAGTATTAGTTGCCATAGGAAGACAAGCAAACGGTAATAAGATTAAAGCCAAAGATATAGGTGTAGATGTCAATGATAATGGAACCATAAGTATTGATGGACAAATGCGGACCAACTGCAGAAATATTTTTGCTATCGGCGATGTTGTGGGTGATCCCATGTTGGCGCATAAAGCAAGTCATGAAGGTAAAATTGCAGCAGAGGTTATTGCAGGTCAAAAATCAGTTATGGACATAAGATGCATTCCATCAGTTGCTTACACAGACCCAGAAGTTGCATGGGTAGGATTAACTGAGAATGAATGCAAAAATCAGAATATAGATTATAAAAAAGGAATATTCCCATGGTCAGCAAGTGGGAGAGCATTAACTATTGCAAGAAATGAAGGGCTAACAAAATTACTCTTTGACCCAAAAACTAAAAGAGTTATTGGTGGAGGAATTGTAGGAACTAACGCAGGAGATTTAATCTCAGAAATAGCTTTAGCGATAGAAATGGATTGCGATGTTAGTGATATTGCTCTGACAATACATCCGCATCCGACTTTATCTGAAACAGTAGCTTTGGCAGCAGAAGTATTTGACGGTACGGTGACTGACCTTTATCTGAAAAATTAAGCTATTGGTTAATTTTATTTAATTGCTTTGAACTCAAGAGATATAGAAGTATTGAAATCAGAATTACTCCTGCACAGAAGTAATTAACTAGGGCTAAATTATTCCCTTGGATCAGCGAAGCAATTACGACATGACCTATGGATATCCCTCCAAGTTGAGAGGCAGGGATTAATACAGAGTATTGACCCGTTTTATCAACATTAGCAACCATTCCCATAAGGAATGGGCCAACAAAATTCCAGGACGTTTGAAATAAGATTGCCCTTATAGTAAATCCATACCAATCCATATCACCTTGAAAACTAATGACTATTATTATTTGTAATATTAATGCAGAGGAAATAGCCACACTTCTGTTGATTTTAGATGCCAAAGCTGAGGCTGCAAGTGGGCCAATAATACTTAATCCGGTGCTTAAAAATAATGCTGTACCAATTTCTTCAGCTGTAAGATTAATATTTAATCCAAAAGGCACTAGGTTATTAAAGAAGGGACCAACACCCATTTGCCAAATAACCATAATAAACAGACCTATGAGTGGAAGTATTAAAATACCTTTTGGTGTTGTTGCTGATGATTCTTGCACATTATTTTTTGCTGAATCTGTGAGTTTACTTACAAACAGCAAGGTAAGAAGGGCAATTAACATTGCCGGGACACACATTCCTGCAATGCCATACTTAGCTATTGTAACCGGAACAATAAGGGCTGTTATTGACCCCATAATCACTTGAGAAGCTACACTGTAGGCGAAATTTTTATCCGGGTTTTTTGTCCTACCAATTGCAGCAACGCCTAGGGCAAATCCAACTCCATGGCCTAATAGACCAGTTAAGAATCTAATTATTACTAAAGTCTGGAAATCTGCTATCAGGCTAGAAATCAGATTGCCAATAATAATTACCCCAAGGCCAAAGTAGGCTATTTTCTGCCATTTAAATCGGCCAATCCAAAAAATTCCCATAAGAGATGAGAGCGACATACCCGCAATTTCTGCGGAAGAGATAAGGTTAGCTTGAGATTGGGAAAAACCTAGTTCGGAAATAATCCCACCTACAAAGAATGGCATACCAAAAACCATGAATACACCTGCACAACCTACTAAGATCGCAGCGATAACTTCTGAATTTTGATCAGTTTGGTTCACAGGTCTTCTCCTTGAATGCACAGTGTTTAGCTATATGACATTTATAGCATAGTGGTTTTCTTGCTAAACATATATATCGACCATGCAGAATTAAATGATGATGAGCGTTCATAAGATAACTGTCAGGAATAATGGACAGTAATCCATATTCTACTTTTATCGGGCTATCTCCTTTAGCTAACCCCGTTCTATTAGCCACTCTAAAGACATGGGTATCAACCGCAATTGTGGGTTTGGAAAAAGCCGTGTTCAGTATGACATTGGCTGTTTTTCTGCCAACACCTGGTAATTGTTCCAAAGCTTCTCGATCTTTGGGTACTCTGCCGTTATGTTGTGTGATTAAGCACTCACAGGTTTTTATGATATTTTTTGCTTTATTGTTATAAAGGCCAATGGTTCTAATTTCCTGTTTCAATCCAGTTAAACCTAATTGCAGGACTGCCTTTGGATTATTAGCTAATTTAAATAAATTTTTGGTGGCTTTGTTAACACTTACATCAGTTGCTTGAGCTGAGAGAATTACTGATATGAGTAATTCAAAATTATTTTTGTATTTAAGCTCGGTTGTTGGTTTTGGGTTAATCTTTGCAAACACTTTGAAGATTTCTTTAGCGACTTTAGTGTCCATGATCTATAGATTGTCTAACTTATTTTCTGACCAGGCTTAGCTCCATGATCAGGCGATAACAGGAATACACCTCCAACATCATCACCCGCAGCTAATAACATACCTTCTGAAACACCAAATCGCATTTTCCTGGGTTCTAGATTAGCAACCACTACAATCAGGCGATTGACTAGATCCTCAGGCTTGTAAACTCCTTTGATCCCAGCAAATATTGTTTTCTCTTCATTACCCAAATCAATGGTGAGCTTAATCAGCTTATCTGCATCGACAACGTCCTCAGCTTTAATCACTCTTGCAACTCTTAGATCTGTTTTTATAAACTCATCAAAATTTATCATTTAAGTTCCTTTTATTTATCTAACATTGCCTCAATAGATTCACTTGTAATTCTTGTAATTAATGGCTTGTAATCATTGATCTCATGATTAGTTAATCGATCATGGATGTTCTGCCATTCTAGATTTTTAACGTTTAAGAATAGCTCACCATTCTTAGCAATATTCGGCATTACTGGTTTTAACATGATCATCAATTTAAAAAATAAATTGATGGCGGTGGTGCAGACTTCTAAAACATGTTCTTTCATTTTTGTATCTTTAATCATTACCCAAGGTTTTTCTTGATCTAAATATTGATTGGCTTGGTCAGCAAGTAGCATTATTTTTCTCATAGCTTGACCGAATTCACGATTTTCATATAGTTCTGAAATCTCATTACTAGCATTCTCAAAATTCTCTAGCAATGATTCATCAATAGTTTTCCCGAGTGTATTGTCAAAATGTTGATTAATAAACTTTGAACATCGGCTGGCTATGTTAATCCATTTACCAACAATGTCAGAATTAACTCTATTTTGAAAATCAATAGTATCAAGATCAAAGTCATCAATTCCTGAGTTGGTTTTATAAGCAAAGTAATATCTTAAATATTCAGGGTTATTATGTTCCAAATATGATCTGGCCTTAATAAAAGTTCGTCTAGATTTTGACATCTTTTCCCCATTCACTGTCAAAAAACCATTTACAAAAATAGCATCAGGTTTTTTTAATCCAGCGCCTTCTAGCACTGCAGGCCAAAAAAGAGCATGAAAATAAATGATATCTTTTCCTATGAAATGAACTAGATGACAATTATCATTATCAGAAAAATAATCTTCGTAGTTAATGCCTGACTCTTTTTTATTTGATAAGTTTTTCAGCGAAGCCAAGTACCCGATAGGTGCATCTAACCAAACATAAAAATATTTTTCATCTTCATCTGGAATCTTAAAGCCAAAATATGGATGATCTCTAGAAATATCCCAATCTTTTAGTCCAATTTGAAACCATTCGTTGAGTTTTGATTTAACTGAGTCATGAATTTGAATTTGATTAATCCAGTTTTCAAGGAAGGATTCAAATTTTTTCAATTTCATAAAATAATGCTCAGATTCTTTTAGAATAGGAGCTTCACCAGATAAAACTGATTTAGGCTCAATTAAATCGGTGGGTTTATAAGTAGCACCACATTTTTCACAACTGTCTCCGTATTGATCTCCGCTTTTACATTGAGGGCAAGTTCCACGAACATAACGATCGGGTAAGAACATTTTTTCTTGCTCATCATATGCTTGCTCAATTATTTTTTTCTCAATACAATCCGATTGCTTTAATTGTTCAAATATTTCAAGCACTAAAGCTTCATTTTCCTCTGTGTGAGTTGAGTAATAGTTATCAAACTCAATTAAGAAGTCACTAAAATCCTTTGCGTGTTGTTTTGTGTATTGCTCTGCTAATTCATCAGGCTCTACACCCAATTCTTCAGCGCTTAACATAATTGGAGCTCCATGGGCATCGCTGGCACAAACATAAACAATATTTCTTTGCTGCATTTTTTGAAATCTAACCCAAATATCAGCTTGAATATAACCCACCATGTGACCGATATGAATTGGCCCATTTGCATAAGGCAATGCATTAGTTACTAATATATTTTTGTTTGCTTCGTTCAATTATTTATCTGCTTATTTTAGTTTACCCGAATCATTTTCATTAGTAATACAGGCAGAAGAGTTAAATTAGCGATTAATGCAATCATCATAGCGAAGGCTGTGAATACTCCAAAGTATATTGTGGGTATAAAATTGGATAGTCCCAGGATGGAAAAACCAATAACAATAATGATCGAAGTAAAATAGATGGCTTGACCTGTACTCGCATGAGCATTATTAATGGCTTCATCTAATTTGACATTATTCTCAAGTTCCTCTCTAAAACGATGAATATAATGAATTGAATGATCCACACCAATACCAATGCATATTGCTGCGATTGTTATGGTCATAATATCTAATGGAATATGAAGTAAGCCCATCAAACCTAGGACAGAAGTGGAAGCAATAATGCTGGGTACAATAGCAATTAGAGAATATTTAAGTGATCTAAAAAGCACTAAAAACATCAGCGTAATTGCTAGGAAGACCACACCAATGGTTAGAATTTGTGAACGAATAAGACTCTCTAGAACATTATTATACAAGACTAGCATACCTGTTAATTTTACTTGTGACGGTTTTAAACCGATGGTTTCAATTAGATCTCTGTTAATTTTTTCTATCAGTTGATTGCGTTGTAACTCAGGGTAAGATTCAAATACTCTAAATGAAATTCTTAATTGATTACCGTCAGTAGATAGGTAAGGATCAAACAACGCTTCTCTAACATCATCCGGTACTTTTTTGTATAGCAAAGAGAGGAAAAAAGTATCAATCTCCTCATCGTCATTCAGTGTTTTTAGAACTTCCATTGTGGTAGAGAAGGAGACAACTTTTCCAGCTTCTTCAAGTGATTCAAGATAGTCATGTATTGAGTCGATGGTCTTTAACCGATAAGAATTATACCAATAACTATCACCGCCTATATCATAGGTTGAAGTTTCATCTTCAAAAAAATCTTCCTCAAAAAATTCTTCATCATCATAATCATTAATAACCACTGGTTGGTTATAATCAGGGTCTGCATCGATGATGATNTCAAGAGGAGTTGTTCCTCCCAGTTGCTTATCAATAACACTTAACCCTTGAAAAATCTCAGTGTCTTCTTTGAAGGCTTTAATAAATTGATTCTCAGCAGTAAGTTTGGTTATCCCATAAGCGCTTACAGTGGCTATTATAAAAAATAAAAGTAAGGTCTCATTAGCTTTTGATGTAGCCACTCTAGCGAACCCTCGAGTTATTTTTTGTGACCAATCTGATGTACTAACTGCTTGGATTTTTTTGAGATTCATCAAAGCAGTTGGAAAAAATAAAAATACCATAACAAAGATAGCACCCATACTTATCAGCATCATCCATCCAAAATCAATCACAGGCCTTATTCCAGCAACCAATAAAGAGCCAAACCCCACCATGGTGGTAATGGTGGTGTATAAACAAGGCTCCCATTTATCTCGCATTGTATTGAAAACTAACCAAGATTGCGGTTGATCAGGATACAAAGCTACTAATTCTCTATATCGTACTGTTAGATGGACTGAAATAGAAAGGCTAAAGATAAGTAGTAGGGCAACGAAATTAGCAGACACAACGGTGACTGGCCAACCAACTAGACCCAGAAATCCAGTCATATTAATTAGCCCTAAAACACAACATGCCATTGAGATAAACATCCACCTTGGATTCTTGAAAATGATTAAAAGAGCAACAATCAGAAAAAGAAGAATAGCTGCACCAAAAATTTGAATGTCCTTTTGGATAAAATCAATCATATCCACAGTTATCATCGGGACACCACCCAAAAAGATGCCTGCTTTATTTTTATATTGATCCAAAACTGCACGGATTGAGGCAACCATATTCGCATTTTTATTTCTTTCTTGTTTTCTGAAATTCTTAATTTCTTTGCTGATATCATTCAATTCTTTAAGTTCAGATCCACTTAAGGAGCTAGAGAGCCTTTTTAATCTTAATTCGTCTCTTTTTTCTATCATTGTTTCCAAAGTTTCATTAATTTTTAAATTCAACAGGATAGCTGTAGTTTTCCCGTCAGCACTAATAATAAGATCTTTATAAAGAGTGCTATTAAGTAGCTCATTTTTGGCCATTTCTTTATTTGTTCCAGGCGAAAAATATGTGGGCGCTTCATCCGCTATCTCAGATAGGCTTTTAGGAGGAGATTTTAGTAAGGGTACATCAAGAATACTGACAACTGATTCAACATTTTCAATAGTTGATAATTCATCTCTAAGTTGTTTTAAATGATCAATCGTATCAGCTGAAAACAGCTCATTTTGAGGTTGATAGGTTACCACCAAGAATTCGTCATCACCGTATCTTGCTTTAATGCTTCTGTAATAGCGAAGATCTTCATCATTTTCCAGAAGCAATGAATCGGATGAGGCATCCAACTCAAATTCATCTATGTGATTAGCAAAAAAAATTGAAATAACAAAAAGAAACGTAAACGGTAACCACGGTTTACTGATGATTCTTTTTATTCCACAATCTATGACTTCTCTCAAACGCATTCAAAATTCCTAGACTTACTAGTCTCAATCAAACTTTTAGTGCATGATACTATTTACAAGGATTAGTTTAATTATTTTCTTATTCATTTCGACTAAAACTATGACAATAAAATCAGATAATTGGATCAAACGAATGGNCAAAGATCATAAAATGATTGAACCCTTCACTGAATCTCAAGTCAGAAAAGAAGCAGGTNAAGCCCTTATTTCTTATGGGACTTCAAGTTTTGGTTATGATGTTCGATGCGCAAGAGAATTCAAAATATTTACTAACATTAATTCAGCCGTTGTTGATCCTAAAGCGTTTGATGAGAATAGTTTTGTTAATTTTGAATCCGATGTTTGCATTATTCCTCCTAATTCGTTCGCTTTGGCGAGAACTATAGAGTATTTTAGGATTCCTAGAAATGTCTTAACAATTTGTTTAGGAAAATCCACATATGCTCGTTGTGGCATTATTGTTAATGTGACACCTCTAGAACCTGAATGGGAAGGACACGTTACTCTAGAATTTTCTAATACCACACCACTGCCTGCAAAAATTTATGCTAATGAAGGGGTTGCTCAAATGATTTTTCTTGAATCTGATGAAAATTGTGATGAATCTTATAAGGATAGAGCAGGGAAGTATCAGGGTCAGACAGGGGTAACCTTGCCTAAAATTTAATTTTCTTNGATAAGTATCGGTTTATCTAAGTGATCTCCATGAAACATCACTTTATCATTCTTCATCTTTAGTTGGTCTAAGGCAAACCATTTTAAAGCTTTAGAGTAAATTTGATATTCTCCCTCTTGCACTCTCTTTTTAAGAGTATCTGCAGTATCAGATGAATGTATTTTTATCCTGTATTGTATAACAATGGGACCTCCGTCCAATTCAGGGATAACAAAATGGACACTAGTNCCGTGATGAGTTTCTTTAGCTTCTAGTACACGTTGATGTGTATTTAGACCTTTGTATGCGGGTAAAAGAGAAGGGTGGATATTTATAATCTTACCTCTAAAAGTCTCACAAAAGTCATCAGAAAGTATTCTCATATAGCCAGCTAAGATAATCAGATCAGGATTTTCTATTAAAACTGACTGTTTTAATTGATCATGGTAGATGCTTTGTTCATCGTACAATTTGTAATCAATAACTTTAGTTGTGATACCTGAAGTATCAGCCTTTTCAATCCCTTTTGCCATAGGGTTATCAGAGATAACAGCATTTAAAGATATGGGAATGTTACCTGTTGCAATGTTTTCAAGAATTACTTGTAAGTTTGTTCCTGTCCCTGATAGCAAACAGACAGCTCTCATTAGAGAGTCATCAGCCAGAGTCATAAATTTAACCTTACTTCTTTTTTTCCTGTGGTTATTTCACCGATAAGGAAAGCGTTATGACCTGTTTCAGCTAATTTATTTATCACTCTTTTTGAATCAGAATTACTTACCACTAAAACATAACCAATTCCGCAATTGAATGTTCTAAGCATTTCTTCATGATCAACGTTACCTACTGTTTGTATCCAGTTGAAAACTTCTGGTTGTTGCCAAGCATTCAAATCAATTTCTGCATTAATATTTTCAGGTAAGATTCTTACTATATTTTCTTTAAATCCACCACCTGTTATATGTGCCATTCCATGGATCTCATATGTTTCTTGAAGGTGATTAATGGCTTTAGCATATATGGTTGTAGGTTGAATAATAGCTTCTCCAAGTGTTCGATCATCTAGCTTATCTTGTAAATTAATTGAATTGACTTCAATGATTTTCCGAATTAAAGAATACCCATTGGAATGAGGCCCAGAAGATTCAATACCAATGATTGAATCTGTGGGTTTGATATGTTGCCCATCGATAATTTTTTCATAATCCACAACCCCAACACAGAATCCAGCCAAGTCAAAATCACCAGATTGATAAACTCCAGGCATTTCTGCAGTTTCTCCACCGATTAAAGCTATATCTGATTGAAGACAACCTTCAGCTATACCTTTGATNATGTTAGTTGCTTCANTAACCTTGAGTTTTGATGTTGCAAAATAGTCTAAAAAAAATAGAGGCTTGGCACCTAAGGTAATTACATCGTTGACACACATGGCTACTAAATCAATGCCAATTTGATCAAAACATGACAATTCTTTAGCGAGCATAATTTTTGTTCCTACTCCATCAGTACCCGAAACAAGAACAGGTTTTTTATAGTGATTAATATCCAACTCATATAAAGCTCCAAATCCACCAATATTTGAAAGGACATTTTTATTTAGGGTTTGTCTGACAATTGGCTTAATGTTATCTATTAACTGGTTTGCCTCATCTATATTCACTCCAGAATCAGAGTAAGTAAGCTTTGTTTTTTTAGTCGTCATTACTGTTTTTTTTGGTTGTAATGGTTTGTCAGGACTATAATTATTAGAAGCTGTATATTAACATCAACAACTTAATTATTCTTTTAGTTATTCGAGCAACTTTTGATGAAGATTAGATTTAAACTGTCATACATACCTAATGCAATCTGCATTCTAAGAATAGTTATTGTTATTCCAATTATTATTGCTCTATGGAATAAGCAACATCTCAATGCTCTTGTGCTAATTGCTATTGCTGGATTGTCTGATTTTCTAGATGGGTTTCTTGCTAAAACTTACAATTGGAGGACCAACTTAGGTGCTACCCTTGATCCAGCTGCTGATAAAGTACTCTTGGTCTCCTTATTTGTTACCTTATATCTCATGGGCCTTATTCCCTATTGGCTGACTGCTGTGGTGATCATCAGAGATGTGATGATTTTATTTGGCTTATTTCTATATAATTACTTTGTAGAAAGACCAAAGCCAGAACCTTCTTTCATAAGTAAGCTCAACACTTTTATACAGATCTTTTTTGTACTATTCATTATTGCCAGTCAAATTATTATTCAGCCATTCCAATTCTTATCAATTCTCATGGGCTCAATAGTTTTTTTGACATCGGTTTTAAGCGGTTTAGATTATTGGATAACTTGGTCTAAAAAGGCAAAATTCATACTGACTCAATCGGGATAAAAAGTGCATCAAATACCCTTGCCTGTCTCCATATCAGAATACATGACTTTCGAGACTTTTCATTCAAGCTCAAATAAAGTGGTCATTGATTCTATTAAAGATGATAAAAATAAACTACTTTGGATTGCTGGACTCAAAGGTTCTGGAAAAACTCATATTCTACAGGCAACTATTAATTACATGGACGACGGGATTAATCGACTGCTTTATTTACCAATGAGAGAGTCAAAAGATTTTACTCCAGATATATTAGATAATTTAGATCAGTTTGATTTGGTTGCAATTGATGATATTGAAAATGTTATAGGGGATTTTTCTTGGGAAGAACAACTTTTGATTTTATATGAAGAATTGATTCACACAAAAAGCAAGATCCTTATTTCTTCAAGCGACACTCCACAAGGGTTAAGCTTTAAATTACCTGATTTGGCTTCAAGATTCAGTTTGGGGTTAGTTGATCGACTGAAGCCAATGAATGAAGAGCAAATGATTGAAGCCATTTCATTGCATGCAAGAGTTAGAGGTTTTAATTTACCTCAAGATGTAGCTAAATACTTAATTTCTAGGGTACCTAGAGATGTTTCAGTGTTGGTTGATATTATTAAACTGCTTGATTATGAGTCATTATCTAAACAAAGAAAATTAACAATACCCTTTATTAAAACAGTTTTAGACATTAAATAGTCCACTTATCTAATGATTGCTTGACCTATGAGAGCTAGACTGATATTTTTTTTATTATAAACTTTTTTTAATTATTTTATGAATCAGAGAATTATTACCATATTCTTAGTTTTGTTTATCCTCTCAGGATGTGCAACTCTTCCTCCTTTGCAAGAAATGAGTAATGCACGGCAAACTATTTCAGCCGCAAAAGAATTAAGTGAANATGCAGCTGAAGATGAAAAAATTCTTGAAGCAGAACGATTATTGGCAAGGGCTCAAAGAAGAATTGAAGTCAATCTATATGATTCTGCTAGACAGGATGCATTAAGAGCTCAGAAAGAAGCCATTGAATTTATTGAAAAAGCTATTTCAAAGAATTCTGAGATAAAAAATAGTGACTAGATTGGCTCTTAGCCAGAAATTTTTCNCANCAACTCATTTATTGCTATATCCTCTTTGACACCACTCGAACGATTTACATGTTCAATTGTGCCTTGATCTAATCCTCTTTTACTAACAATAATTTGATTCGGTATACCTATTAGGTCTGCTTCAGCAAATTTTACTCCGGCTCTTTCATCACGATCATCAATCATAACTTCTCTTCCAGAGGATTTAATTGCTTCATATATTTCTTTGGCTTTAGAAGTAATGTCATAATTTTTATTATTTAAAGCAATAATAATGTAATCAAAAGGGGCTATGTGCTCTGGCCAGATAATGCCTTTTTCATCATGATTCTGTTCAATTGAAGCTGCAACAATTCTTGAGATTCCAATACCATAACAACCCATCAAAGGACTGATATTTTGTCCTTCATGATCAAGCACACTTAGCCCCATATTTTTACTGTATTTATCTCCGAGTTGGAAAATATGTCCAACCTCTATACCTCTTGTAAAGGAGAGTAGCCCACCGTTTGGCGCGCTTTTAGAATCTATCATTTCAACATTAGCAGCATAATTCTCTTCATCACAATAGCCAATTTCATCTTCACCTGAATCAGCTAAAACATGATATTCATGGGACATGGATCCACCTATTTCTCCACTGTCTGCCCTTACTTTTCTAAAATTTAAACCAAGACGATTAAAAATATTATTATAAGTATTAGCCATTTTATCGTATTCATTATCAAGTGATGATTGATCAAAATGAAATGAATACGCATCCTTCATTTGGAATTCGCGAGCCCTCATTACACCGAATCTTGGTCTTATTTCGTCCCTAAACTTTGTTTGTATTTGATAGAAATTTACCGGTAGTTGTTTGTAGCTCGTGATTTCCTTTCTAACAATATCAGTGATTACTTCTTCATGGGTGGGCCCAAAACAGAAAAGACGCTCATGACGATCATATATTTTTAGAAGTAAGTTACCGTATTCATCCCATCGTCCAGTTTCTTTCCAGAGGTCTGAGGGTTGAATTGCTGGCATAAGAATTTCAAAGGCACCGGACTGATTCATTTCTGCTCTAACAATGTCTTCAATGTTTCTAAGGACTTTTAATCCTAGTGGCATCCAAGTAAAGAGACCAGAGGCTAGTTTTTTAATTAATCCAGCTCTTAACATCAACTGATGAGAGACTAGTTCTGCATCAGAAGGAGTATCTTTATAGGTCTTTAAAGGGTATTTTGAAAGTTCCATAATTAGAATATTAAGTAATTACTCAGAGAAATGCACCAAGCATGATCAAAAAAACTGTTTAAAGTTATTTTTTGTACAAACTACTAAGCTCACTTTCTATTCTTGTATAATGAAAAAATGGTGATTAAGAGAAATAAAAATAAAAAAATAAAACCCCTAAAAGATGGAGTGTTTATACTCCCTAATATCTTTACAACAGCTAACTTATTTTCAGGATTTTTTTCAATTATCTGTTCCATAGATGGGAATTATGAGTTAGCTGCTATAGCTATTTTTATAGCAGTTTTTTTAGACGGTTTAGATGGAAAAGTAGCTAGAGCTGCAAATGCCGTATCGGATTTTGGTAAAGACTATGACAGTCTATCTGACCTAATTTCATTTGGGGCTGCTCCTGCAATATTTTATTATACATGGTGCTCTAATACTCCAGGTGGAGATTCTCAGCATAATATAATATGGCTCATTTCTTTTTTCTATATTGCCTGTGCTGCACTCAGATTAGCTAGATTTAATAACCTGCTTCAATTAAAAGATGATAATCATTTTACCGGTTTACCATCTCCAGCTGCAGCAACTTTATGTGGTGTTGTAATTTGGCAATGTCAAATTCATTACATTGATCCGTTAATAAGTTATGCCTTGATTTCTTTTGTTGTTTCTATAAGTGCTCTAATGATGGTTTCATCCATACATTACAATAGTTTTAAAAACCTAAGAAGAGTTAATAAAATGCCTTTTTCTGGAACACTGCTTGGTCCACTATTACTCATATTAATTTTATTAAACCCTCCAATAGTATTAACTTTTTTATCCGTGGCTTATATAGTGTCTGGGCCAATAAACTCTTTACTTCTTTTGATTGATAGATCTGATTCTAATCCACAAGAAGACAACTAAATTATATTAACTTAATGTCCAATTTACATAAGTTCCTTGACTATATTGGAATTCAAACCTATGTATTAAGACCAACTATTCAACCGGATGATAAGACCAGTAATGAAACCAATTGGGTTAAATTAGAGAAAAAAGTCAGTAATTGTAAAGACTGTGAGCTTCACAAAACAAGAACCCAAACTGTTTTTGGGTGTGGGAATGAGCAATCAGATTGGCTTTTCATAGGTGAGGCTCCGGGAAAGGACGAGGATCTTAAAGGAGAACCCTTTGTGGGAAGAGCAGGTCGTTTATTAAATGAGGTTATCTTTTCATTAGGCCTAAAAAGAGAGGAGGTTTATATAGCTAATATCCTCAAATGTCGCCCTCCAAATAACAGGGACCCCTCGCAAGATGAAATTCAATCGTGCACAACTTATTTACAGCAACAAATTAAGATGATTTCGCCAAAAATTATTATTGCAGTTGGAAGAGTCGCTGCCCAGCATTTACTTAACACAGATCTGACGATGGCAAAACTAAGAGGTACAGTTCATTCATACGGTTCAGAATCGATACCGTTAATCACAATTTATCACCCTGCTTACCTTTTGAGAAGCCCATCTCAAAAATATAAAGTATGGTCAGATTTACAAGTTGTAAAGACCTTGATGCAATAAGCAGTGAGTTATCTCAAAAGAAAAAAAGTTATTTCTTGGGCTTTTTATGATTGGGCTAACTCTGCTTTTGCAACAACTGTAATGGCAGGTTTTTTTCCTCTTTTTTTTAAATCGTATTGGGCAACTGATCTTTCATCTGTAGAGAGCACAGCTGTAATTGGTACAGTTAACTCAATTGCAGGTCTTATTATTATGGTATTAGCTCCAATTCTAGGAGCCTATTCTGATTTAGGTAAGTTGAAGAAAAAATTTCTAGGTTTCTTTGTTCTTATCGGAGTTCTAAGTACAGGGTATCTTTATTTTATTCCACAAGGCGATTGGTTTCTTGCCGCTGGCCTATACACATTGGCAGCAATCGGATTTTCTGGGGGTAATATTTTTTATGACTCTTTAATTGTTTCAGTTTCTAGAAAAGATCAGAGAAATAAAGTCTCTTCCCTGGGTTATTCCATGGGTTATTTAGGCGGAGGATTATTGTTTCTCATTAATGTTTTAATGTATTTGAACCCTGGATGGTTTGGATTATCCTCTGAAGTGGACGCCATACTCTGGTCTTTTCTGTCTGTCGCTATCTGGTGGACAATTTTTTCAATTCCTCTTTTTAAGAATGTTGAAGAGAAAGGCAATGAAGACAATTCAATAGATATTTCTAGAACCATTCTCAAAGCTTTTAATTCTGTACTTCAAACTATAAAAGAGATAAAGAAGCATAAACGAGTTGCTTTATTCCTTCTTGCGTATTGGTTTTATATGGATGGGATAGATACCATAGTTAGAATGGCCACTGCTTATGGTTCAGATATTGGTTTAGATACATCCTCAATGATTACAGCCTTATTAATGACTCAATTTATAGGTTTCCCTGCAACTCTTATTTTTGGAATGTATGCCGATAAACTCGGTTTTAAAAAGATTCTTACAATTGGAGTATGTATATACATACTGGTATGTGTTTATGCCACTTATATGACCACCGCTTTTGAATTTTATGTTATTGCTGGAACAGTTGGTCTTGTTCAAGGCGGCGTTCAAGCAATCAGTAGATCTTTTTTTAGTAATTTAATACCAAAGGGCAAAGAAGCTCAATTCTTTGGTTTTTATAATTTAGTTGGTAAATCAGCTGTAATTGTAGGACCTGCCTTAGTTTCTTGGATTGCTTTAGTATTCAATAATCCTAGATACGGTATTCTCAGTTTACTGTTTCTTTTTATCCCTGGATTAATATTACTTTGGATGGTTCCTAATAAAGAATTAGCTCAATGAGAGCATTTTAATTTGCTCTTCCATTCGTTTTTTATCAAATTCAGCATTTTTATACTTAATTTTTAGTTCATCAACAACATCACTAGGTGCTTTATTGATAAAACCCTCACTGGATAATCTATTATTCATTGAGGTAATTTCATTTAGTATTCTTTCATATTTTCTATTTAATCTTTTCTTTTCTTCTTCTATATCAATTAAACCTTCTAGTGGAATAAATATTTTTATATTACCTAAAAGAGCTATTGCTGAAATAGGAACATCATCTTTTTCTTTTATGATTGTAATTTCATCTATAGAGGCAAGATCTTTAATATATGACATCGTTTGATCAAGATTTTTCATGTCCAGTTTAGAGGACCCTTTAACTAAGATATTAATTTTCTTTTTTGGCGGGATACTCATTTCAGAGCGTATTTGTCTAACATTGGTAACAAATGCTTTCAGCCATTCAATAATTGCAACACTGTCTTTGTTTGATTCTAGATTTTTATTTCTAGGAAAAGGCTGAGTCATTATACTTTTGAGGTTATTTTTGGTACTTAGTGATTGCCAAATTTCTTCCGTGATAAATGGGATTATTGGATGTAACGCCCTTAAAGATATTTCAAGAACTTGTATGAGGTTATTTTTCATTTGTGATTTCTGACTCTCTGTTTTATTTGAATCATTTAAGAAAGATTTTGAGAGTTCAAGATACCAGTCACAGTAGTCATTCCAAATAAATTCATATAGACCGTTAGAAGCTCTATCAAGCCTATATTCATTAAAGTTTTTTTCAGTATTAGGCAATAGTGAGGATAATTTTGATTGGATCCATAGATCTACAATATTAGAATCAGTTTGTTTTTCTGTTTCGGGCTCATATTTAAAATTATTTGTGTTCATTTTTACAAAACGAGCAGCGTTCCATAATTTATTACAAAAATTCCTATAACCTTCTACTCGATTCAGATCAAGTCTTATGTCTCTCCCTGTGGTTGCTTGAATTGCAAAGGTAAACCTTAAGGCATCTGTCCCATATTCTGGAATTCCATTAGGAAATTCTTTTTTGGTTTCTTTGATTATTCTTTGTGCCATCTCAGGCTGCATTAATCCTTGGGTTCTTTTCTCAGTGAGTGTTTTGAGGTCTATACCGTCTATTACATCTAAAGGGTCAAGAATATTACCTTTTGATTTAGACATTTTTTGTCCATTCTTATCTCTTATTAATCCATGAATGTAAACTTCATTGAATGGGATTTCACCCATAAACTTAATTCCCATCATGATCATTCTAGCTACCCAAAAAAATATAATATCGAATCCTGTCACTAAGACATTAGTGGGGTAGAAGGTATCAAGATCATAAGTCTTATTGGGCCAACCTAGACTAGAAAATGGCCATAGAGCTGAGGAAAACCATGTGTCCAGCACATCATCATCCTGTTTGAGTCTGATAGAAGGATTTATTTGTTGTTCCTTTCTAACTGCTTCTTCACTCTTGCCAACATAAACATTGCCTTCATTATCATACCAAGCCGGTATTCTGTGACCCCACCATAGTTGTCGACTAATACACCAGTCTTGAATATTTTCCATCCAATCAAAATAGGTTTTTGACCAATTTTCAGGAACAAATTTTAGNTCNCCATCTTTAACAACTTTAATAGCNGGCTCTGCAAGTGGTTTCATTTTCACAAACCATTGGTCTGTCAGTAAAGGTTCCAAAATAGCGCCACTCCTGTCTCCTCTTGGAACACTGAGTTGATAATCTTCAATTTTGTCTAAAAGACCTAATGATTTAATCTTTTCAATAATCATTTTTCTGGCAACGAAACGATCTAGTCCAATAAATTCATGAGGAACNGATTGATTCATCTTGGCTTCTTTNGTGAGAATATTAATGACTTCAAGNCCATGTCGTTTTCCGATTTCAAAATCATTAAAATCATGAGCTGGAGTTATTTTTACACANCCACTACCAAATTCTTGGTCAGCATATTCATCAGCAATAATTGGTATAGACCTATTAGTTAATGGTAATTCTATTTCTTTTCCTATTAGATCTTTATATCGTTTATCCTTTGGGTTTACAGCAACTGCAGTATCACCCAACATAGTTTCAGGTCTTGTGGTTGCTACAGTTATTGAATCAGTTGTGCCTTTTATCGGGTATTTAAAATGCCACAAAAAACTGCTTTCTTCAGATTGAATAACCTCTAAGTCTGATAAGGCAGTTAAAAGTACAGGGTCCCAATTAACTAACCTTTTACCTTTATAGATAAGACCTTCTTTGTAGAGTTTTATAAAAACCTCTTGAACACCTTCCGCCAGTTCATCATCCATTGTAAACTTTTCTTTTGTCCAATCTGTTGATGTGCCTAGACGTTTTAATTGGTTAGAAATAGTGTCACCTGATTGTTTTTTCCATTCCCAAACTTTCTTCTCAAAAGCCTTTCTGCCCAATTCAGTTCTGGAAGAACCTTCTTGTTCTAGTTGTCGCTCAACCACCATCTGAGTGGCAATACCTGCATGGTCTGTTCCTACTTGCCATAAGGTATTTTTTCCTGTCATTCGTTGATATCGAATCAAGGTATCCATTATTGTGTCTTGGAAAGCATGTCCCATATGTAATGTTCCTGTTACATTTGGAGGAGGAATAACAATACAAAAAGAATCGCCCTTTTTACTTGGTGCAAAATATCCAGCATCTTCCCAAGATTTATAAATCCTTTTTTCTATTGTTTTTGGATTATAGGTTTTGTCCATATTCTAATCTGCTTTATGTGCTTTAATTATAGAACCATTTGCTTTATATGCTTTCCATTTTTCTCTGGCTTTATTTTTTTTATTTTCATCACTGCCCACGATTTCATGAATTTTTGAAGTGCTTGTTGATGCCCTTGGAATGCCTTGACTAACATTAATTAGAGCTTCTGCTGTTTCAATTTGATTGGTATCCCAACCTATTATTACGGGTGTTTTTTCTTGTTCTGGATGACCTAATATTGTGTGTGGAATAAAGCTTTCTTGTCTAAAAGTCCATAACAAGCTATCAAACTCTTTAGCTTCATTTTCACTATCGAAATGAATATAGATAGGTTTTGATCCTTGCTTGTAACCTTTTTCAACTAATCTACAAATATAAACTAGTAAATCTCTTCCTGATGTTTTTTCAAAGTGATGGAAAAGAACTTGCATATTTTGCAAGTCTTAATTGCCTGATTCATTGATTAAAAATTCAGAAACCAAGCCAACTGGCCTACCTGTTGCTCCTTTGTTTTGACCTTCTAACCAAGCGACACCAGCAATATCAATGTGTGCCCATTCAAAATCGCCCACAAATTTTTGAAGGAAACACCCCGCAGTGATGGTTCCAGCTCCTGAGCCTCTTGTACTAATGTTTGCAACATCAGCAAAATTACTCACTATCTGATTAGAATAGTCTTCTGTCAATGGGAGTCTCCATGTTGCATCACCTGAATCAATTCCAGCATTCAATAGTTTTTCAGCAAGATGATCCGAGTTAGACATCAAACCAGAATGATGCTGCCCTAGAGCAACAACACAGGCTCCAGTAAGTGTTGCCATATCAATAATTGATTTTGGTTTATATCTTTGTGCATAAGTTAGGGCATCTGCTAGGATTAATCGTCCTTCAGCGTCTGTGTTTAATATTTCTATCGTTTGACCTGACATTGACTTAACAATATCTCCAGGTTTTGTTGCTGTAGAGCTGGGGACATTTTCACAAGCAGGAANAATGAAAACAGCGTTTAAATTNAAACCTAGCTCAGCAACAACTTGAAGTAAGCCGATAGTAGTGGCGGCACCGCACATATCGTATTTCATTTCATCCATACTGTTAGAAGGTTTTAGTGAAATTCCCCCTGTGTCAAAAGTAATTCCCTTTCCAACAATCGCAATAGGTTTTTCATTTTTTCTTGCGCCTTTATATTCAGCTATAATCATTTTTGCTGGTTCCGAAGCTCCAGCAGTTACAGATAATAGAGAATTCATCTTAAATTTTTTCATCTGAGATTCATTTAATACTTCTACGCTGACTGTTTTGTGTTTACGACCAATCTTTTTTGCCTCATTAGCAAGATGTGTTGGTGTGCAAATATTTGAAGGTAAGTCTGCTAAAAGCCTTACTGTTTTTATTGCTTTACCGATGGCATCCCCGTTATTAAATCCTCTTTTCATTTCAGAGGATCTAGCTTTACCGTTAGTGCCATGATAGAGCTTATTTAAGGATATTTTCTTTTCATTACTTGGTTTTGTAACAGTGTACTGATAGGAAATTTGATGCCAAGCTTCAGCTAGTATTTTCGTAGCACGATATTCAGTTCCAGCTTTATTTCCACAAATATCGCTTGTTCCAAGAAAGCTTATAGCACTTTTATGAGTAGTCTTAGACAATTTTGAGAGAGTTGAGATTAATGCCTTTTTGTAGTTTTTCTCATTATATTTTTCGTATTTTCCGCAGCCAACCAAAACTAGCCGTTTATAGGTTTTTCCTGTAATAGGTAAGATTCTACTCTGACCAATTTTCCCTTGTATGTCCTTGTTTTCCTGGAAATTAGAAATAATTTTATTGTTTGCTGTGTTTATAGTTTTTGTTGCTCCTCTTAATTTAGGATCATCAAAAATAGGGAGGATAAGGCAGTCGACTTTTGCCTCAATAGCCTTGTTTGTATTTATTAAGAAATTCATTCTATTCACTCATTAATTTAAATTTATATTAAAAGGAAAAACCTGAAAAAACTATAATCTTTATAGTATTTCTAAGATGATAATTGTAGTGTAATGAGATGAGCTTTAAAACCAATAATTAAAGGCTATTTTTTAATCTTAATGAATATACAGATTTTATGAATAAGATTATTGGGAAATATTTTTTAAAGGAGTTAGNANCGACCTGGTTTGCTGTTACTCTCATTCTCCTTATTATTTTATCTACTAATAANTTTACTGATGTTATTGGAGATATTGCGTCTGGAGATTTACCATCATCTTTTTTGTTTCAAGTTATTTTTTATTCATCAATAGATTATTTGGTGATTCTCATCCCACTGAGCACTTTNCTATCTATTCTTATGGTCCTTGGAAGATTTTACAAAAATAGTGAAATGACAGCTATTTTAAGCTCAGGTGTTGGCCCTTCTCATTTATATCGTGTTTTAAGTGGACCTTTANTTGTATTAATAGCCAGCTTATTATTAATTTCTGTTTTTGTATCTCCTCAAGCAAAAAAGAGTATTGAATTATCAAAACAAAATGCTTTGACAAAGATTGGTATAGAATTTTTTGAACCTGGAAGATTTATTACCTTAAAAGATGGTGCTGTTTTTTACTCAAAAGAAAGGCTTGGTAATAACAGATTTTTAGAGGTGTTCATGCAAACTGAGATCAATGAAGAAGTTAGTGTTGTTACAGCAGAATATGCAGAGATTCAAGGAACTCAGGGTAATAATAGTTTAGTTTTCTTTAATGGTCGAAGATATCAAGGTAAGCCAGGCAATAATGATTTTAGAGTCTTAGAGTTCTCAGAACATCAGTTACCCTTATTTATTAGAAAAACTAATAAAGACATCAATAATATTTCAACTGAAAGCATGAGTAACCTATTGAGACAGCCAGATTTATTATCCCAAGCTGAAGTACAATGGCGACTCTCTCCGTCTATTGCTTTAGTCATTTTAGTTTTGCTGGCTGTTCCTCTAAGTAAAACTTCCCCCAGACAAGGTCAGTATGGAGGTTTGGTGCTGGGCGTTTTAGTTTATATGATTTATGTTAATTTGCTTGGTGCTGCCAGAGTATGGTTTGAACAGGGGGATTCACCTCAGGTGATTGGTCTTTGGTGGGTTCATTGCCTCGGTTTTATTTTTACATTGTTTATGATTTTAACCAGCTATAATTTTTTTAGTCGGTTAGCAACCATCAGGCAGAAAAAATGAAAGTCATAGATTGGTATATTTTTAGATCTATCACAAAGATGACATTTATCGTGGGCTTTATTTTTGCTGCTCTTTCTGGATTTATAGATTTTATTAGTCAGGCTGATGATATAGGTATAGGTAGTTATGGTATTTATGAAGCCGTTCAATACACGTTATTAAAATTACCCAGTTCTGTTTTTCAGCTTATGCCTATAGTGGTATTAATTGGCAGCTTGCTTGGATTGGGAGCGTTGAGTAAAAGTAGCGAAATAATCATTATTATGTCATCTGGTTTTTCTTTATTTAGACTCAGTATCAGTCGCAATCACCGGATTTATTTTTTGTTTTTTCATAACAATTATTGGAGAGTATCTTTCACCCCCCATGGAGAGGTTTGCTGATCAGTTAAGAACGAAAAGTAAATACAACCTTTCCAGTTTAGGGCAATCAAAGGGCTTTTGGCTAAAAGATGAAAATAAAATTATCAATATTAACTTTGTTTCAGAAAATAAAAGTTTTGGTGAGTTAACTATTTTTGAGCTTGGTGAAGACGCTCGAATAAATAAAATCTCTAAAGCATCATCTGCAGGTATTGATGATTATAATCAATGGATTTTAAGTAATTTAAATGAATCTACATTCAAAGAATCAGGAGTAGAGTCGACATATTCGAGATATAAAATTGATAAAACAAAACTGAATAGAGATCTTGTTAGTTTAACTGTAGTTAAATCAGAAGATTTGAATGTAATAGAACTGTTCCGCTTTATCAAATATCTTCAAACCAATAATCTGGATACTGATCAATACGTGGCATCATTCCATAGTCGGGTTGCTTCTTTATTTGTTATTCCTATTATGTGTTTGTTTGCATTACCAATGTCACTTGGTGTTCAAAGAGCTAGAGGTATGGGCTATCGAATTACTCTAGGGGTTGTTATTGGATTAATCTATTTCATCATGCAAAATACATTAATGGAGTCAGTGCAAGTCTATACAATTAACCCAATATTTATAGGATGGTTGCCACTACTGGCATTGACCATAGTTACGACAAGTTTGTATTTAATTAAGAAGAATTAGTAACTTATGACTCAGTTAATGAACAGTCTGTTTTCTTTTTTTTTATTGTTTCTTGTTCATAGTTGCACAACTGTTGAAACAGCCTCTCCACCACAACAAATTAATGTTGATACTTTTAAAGAGCAACTAAAAGACTTAAAAAAGAAAACTCAACTTCTAGAAGAAGAGATGAATGTATTGAAGAATGAGTTGTCACTAGTAAAAAAAGATTTTACAGAGGAAATAAATAACGACGTTCTTACAGATTCTGAACGATCAGCCTATCAGGAATCTTTTGAATTAATAAGACAAGGTGATTACGAAGCCGCCCAAATAGCCTTTTCGAATTATATTAAATCTTATCAAGGGAGTTCTTTTATTGATGACGCTAACTTTTGGCTTGCAGAGTCTTTCTATGCTCAAGGTAATTATATTAAAGCATTAGAAATCTTTGAGAATATCCAAAGCCAGTACCCAAAATCAGAAAAGATTATGGAGTCAATTTTGAAGTCAGGATTTTGTTATTACGAATTAGGAAACTTTGAAAAATCACTCACAATTTTTAAACAAATTATTACTGATTATCCTAATTCTTCTGTCTCTCGACTTGCTACAGAAAAACTTAACACAATTAGATAAGTTAAGATGACTAAGAACGCTCTAAGAGTGACAGAAATTTTTTACTCTATTCAAGGAGAATCAACAAAAACTGGCTTACCGACAGTTTTTGTTCGTCTAACAGGTTGCCCATTAAGATGCATCTATTGCGATACAGAATATGCTTTTACAGGTGGTGAAAACTTAAAAATATCTGTGGTCATAGATACCATAAAGACTTTATCAAGTCAGCATGTTTGTATTACTGGNGGTGAACCACTNGCGCAACCTAACGTCCATATTCTAATGAATGAACTTATTCAGCTAGATTATGATGTTAGTCTGGAGACAAGTGGTTATATTGACGTTTCAAATGTTAATTCTAAAGTAAAGATAATTATGGATATCAAAACACCNCAATCAGGAGAGGTAGATAAAAATAATTGGGAGAATATAAATCTTCTTAAGAATGATGATGAGATAAAATTTGTTATTTGTAATCGTGATGATTACGAGTGGTCTAAGANAATCATGGAGAAACACATGATTCATGACAAATGTACGGTGCTAATGTCCCCAACAACAGGGTTNATGGAACCTAGAACTCTTGCGGAATGGATTCTTGAAGATTCTTTGCCAGTAAGGTTTCAGATTCAATTACATAAAATTCTTTGGGATAATCAACCAGGTAAATAAAGATGAGTAAAGCAATTGTTCTTTTGTCAGGTGGTATGGATTCTTCTACAGCCCTATCAATAGCCATAAAGGAAGGTTTTGAATGTTATGCTTTGACATTAGACTATGGTCAGAGACACCAAAATGAAATTAATAGTGCAAAAAATATAGTAAAGGATTTTAAAATTACTGAGCACAAGCTGGTTTCAATAGATCTTACTGTTTTTGGAGGTTCAGCACTTACTGATGATAATTTAAAAGTCCCAGAGAAAGAATCTTCTGGAATTCCTATAACTTATGTACCAGCTAGAAATACAATTTTTTTCTCATTAGCTCTAGCCTGGGCTGAAGTTGTAGAAGCTGATGCAATTTTTTCTGGTGTTAATGCCATTGATTATTCTGGTTATCCTGATTGCAGACCTGAATATATATCTGCTATACAGGAGTTATTTAATATTGCCACCAAGATTACTTCTGAAGGGAAGAGTATAGAAGTATGTGCCCCTTTAATTAATATGAATAAAAAAGAAATTATTAAGATAGGAATAGAAAATAGAGTTGATTTCTCTAAGACAGTTTCGTGTTATCAATTGGATCGAAATGGTAAGTCTTGTGGTTTATGTGATTCTTGTAGAATTAGATTAAAAGCATTCAAAGAATTAAATCTAGAAGATAATATTGAATATGTTTAAAATTCTGTTTTATTGTTGATAGCTAGGTTATTATTCACCAGATTTTTTATTTTACTTGGGGCCGTTAGCTCAGTTGGTAGAGCAGCTGGCTTTTAACCAGTTGGTCGAAGGTTCAAATCCTTCACGGCCCACCACTTATTAATGAAGAAAAACATAAAAAAATATTGGATTATTACGTCACTCATCTCATTATTTTTCTTTGTTATATTGGTTTTTATTTTCATTTTTTCTTTATCTAACAGTAACTAGATTATGAGTAATCAAACCATCCAATTAAATGATGATCTCTATGACTATCTTTTGTCAGTTTCTTTAAAAGAAGACGAGATATTAAAGAGTTTAAGAAAGACAACGTCCTCCATGCCAGGCTCCAGAATGCAGATTGCCCCTGATCAAGGTCAATTCATGGCTATGTTGATTAAAATTATGGGAGCAGAGAGATTAATTGAAATTGGAACATACACCGGTTATAGCACCCTAGTTTGTGCTATGGCAATGGAAAAAGGACAAATTATAGCTCTTGATCGTGATCCTATATCCACAGCTGTTGCTAAGGATTTTTGGAAACAAGCTGGGGTTGATGATTTAATTGACTGTCGTCTTGGAGACGCTTTAGAATCACTAAATAAAATTATTGACGATGAAGATGGCTTATCCAGTTTTGATTTTATTTTTATCGATGCAGACAAGAGAAATTATAAAAATTATTATGAAATAGGATTGAAGTTATTAAAACAGAATGGGATTATTATTTTTGATAATGTTTTATGGAGCGGAGCAGTGGCTGACCTCAATGATCAAGATAAAAATACCCTTGCTTTAAGGGAGCTTAATGAGATGCTGTATAAAGATAATAGAATTGAACTCAGTATGATTCCTGTTGGTGATGGCTTAACGATTGTAAGGAAAAAAGAATAATGAAAGAGAAAAAAGAATAATGAAAGATTCACTAAATGTCTTTGGCGAACCTCTAAATGAATGCAGCAGTTCTCCCAAAACTGGTTTTTTTAGAAATGGTTGTTGTGATACCTCAAATGAGGATCTAGGCAGTCACACGGTATGCACTATTCTAACTGCAGAATTTCTTAAGTTTAGTGCATCAGTTGGAAATGATTTGTCTACGCCAATGCCTGCACTAGGTTTTCCAGGTTTAAACCCAGGGGACCAATGGTGTTTATGTGCTCCAAGATGGCAACAAGCTTTTGAAGCAAGCTCAGCTCCAAAAGTAGTTTTATCTTCTACACACCAAGGTGCCTTAGATTACATTGACTTTGAAAATCTAAAAAAGTTTGCGGTAGATATTAATTAGGTTTTTTAAATTTTACATTGAATGAATATTAAGAAAACAATATTATTTTCCTTAGCAATTCTTATCAATGGCTGCTCTTTAATTCAAGAAGAAGACTTCGGAAATCAAACTCAAAGACTCGAAAAACTATCAGCTGAAAATAGGCTAATAGCAGAAGATCTTATTACATTTATTAAAGATTCAGATAACAAATATTTTAGTTGGGCAGGCTGTATAAATCTTGACTTAACTGCCATTGATAACAATTGTCTTAGTAAAGACAATGGCAATACTGCTGATGAGAGCTTCCAATCTGTAACAAAATATTCAGATTTTGATGTGAGGGTTGCTAGAGGACCAATAGTCGAGAAAATGGGTCGGATGATTTCTGAAGGTAAAATGACTTCACCTGGAAGAGGCGAAGAGAGAGATTTATTATGGGGCCGTTTTTATTCCATTGATGTTCATCCAAAAACCCCATTAGTGGGCATGCTTCATGCAACTTTAGTCCTTCAAATTTTTGAAGATGGCTCTATAGGAACAGGTGGCTGGCTTGATGTTATGCCTGGTACAAGAGTCAAGAGTGACATAAATTATTTAAAAAAAGTGACTGATGAATATTTCGAAGAAAATAATGCTGATCCAAGTTTATACAGAAGGCTAGTTTGTAAAGGGACAGAAGAAACAATCGAAGAGTTTAGAAGAAAGCCGTCATGTTCTGGAGTTAGCTTCTATGGTCCTCCTGTCTTTAGAGAGAGCGGTGAAAAAAGTTATAGATTCATCAAAGGCATGTACTCAGAATTTGTTGATGCATATTTTGAAACTATTCAGAAAAGAATGAATGATCCGTATACAGAAGAAGACCTACTTGCTCAGGAAAAGATGAGAAAGAGCTGGTTAATAGATCAGTTATTCTCAGATCCTTTCGCCAGTAAAATTGTTCCTTTTGAAGTATGGGCAACTGCTAATGTTGCACCAACGGTGAAATTTTAGGAGATATAAATGAATGTAGCAATAAAACAAAACGATGATCCAAATCGTTTCTTTTGGTACTTCATTTATTTAATGATTTCATTCGTTAGTGCTTTGCCTCTTTTTGGACTTAGACTTAATGATTTTGGTATTAACTATCTGTTTTTACTATTTATTCATGAGTTTTCTAGCTTTCTTTTTTTTGGCCATACTTTTTTCTCAAATATATGGGCGATGCAAATTCGCTTTAACCAAGCAAAAGAAGTTGGTGTTTGGGCAAGGTTTTTTTTAAGAAAGCTAGCCTTATCAATTACGATGACAACTTCGATCATAATCCCGATAACAGGACTAATGCTCATTGAATCATGGGGCGGATTACATAATGCTCCTTGGGCTTGGAATGCTTATTTTGCATTCTGGTTAATGGCCGCTATAAGCATTACTCCTGATGTAATTCGTTATGGCAGAAATAGGAATGCTGGTGACCCAAAACACGGAATGGTCAGTGGGGCCATTCGGGGTAATATTGGTACAGTTTTAACCATTTATATCATTTGTTGCATGATCATAAAAATTGCTTGGATAACACCATTTACAAAGTGGTCAATATTTTTAACTTAATAGTTTAGTTGGTATCTTTCTGATACTTAAATCTGTTATCAACCCTTGTTTCTTTTTTCATAGCTTCAGAATTAGCTTCTGCTTGAGCAAGACCATCCTGTATATTCTTTTGCTGACTTACTGGTTTATATAGAATTCCTTTGTCTGGATTTATAAATTGTTTAAGTGGGCTAATCTCATGATGTCCATCCATGGCACAAAAACGAGTAATAGAATACCTATCATGAGATGTAGGTGGAACCCTGTGAGACGTTGCTTTAACTTTACCATTAGTCATTACTTCCAACATATCCCCTAACATTACGATGATCTCATAACGAGTTGAATCAACCATATGCCATTTTCCAGAACGATGTTTCAATTGCGAACCTTCTGCAGATTGGGTCAGGAGTGTAAAAACCTCGTAATCTGTATGGGCACTGATGCCAAAGAGGTTATCTTCTGGAATACCCTCAACAGCAGGATAGTATATTAACCTCATAGTAGAAGGAGACATTTCTGTCATTTTCTTGGAAATAAAACCCTTATTTATTACTAAAGCCTCCTCAATTTTGTTTGCCAATTGGTTCTCTACTTTTGAGAATTCTAAATAGTAATCATAAATTGATTTTTTGAAATCAGGCATTTTAGGTGGCCATAAGTTTGGACCAAAATTTTCAAATTCATGGTCTATTTCTTCTATCTCATAACACATATCAAATGCGGAACAAGTGGCTTTTGTATTCGCAGAATAAGCTGGCTCTTCTCCGCAAGGTGACCATCCTCTTCCTCCATGGGCGTAGCGATAATGTGTTGCTTGTTTTATTGGGTCAGAATCTTTCATATCATGAAAGGTTTTAGACTGACCATAAGCTTCATCTATGACTTTCTCTGAAACGCCATGATCAATAAGAAGAAAATAGCAATCTTCAATTAATGCGTCTCTAAGTCTTTTTAATTCAGTAGACTGATCCTGTTGATGGGAATCATCTAGGAGTCTTTTTAGGCTTATTTTTTTCACAAAATAAATATATTCTTTAAATCAATTAGGTTAATTTTATATGATCTTTTATAAGATAGAAGGCTAATATCTAAATAAAAATGAAAAGTCGAATAGAAATAATTGAACATACACTGAGAGATAATCTAAATATTCATCAGTTGATTACAGAGGATCAAGGCCATTTGCATAAAGGTCATAAACCAGCAAAAGAAGGCAAGATGCATTTAAAGATATCAATAGTGAGTAATGATTTTTCAGGTATGTCTCCAATCCAACGCCATCAGAAAGTTTATTCTCTGTTAGACGAATTTCTAAAAGATGAATTACACGCGCTTTCGCTAGAATTAAAAACAATAGAAGAATTGAAGATTGTTTAATTTTTTACTGCAATTATTCCAGCATGATCTTTGCCGTAATCAGAGCTTGCTCTAGCAGGCCCAAAATATTTTGCTGAGATAATATCAAAACCAGCAGCTCTGCATTCTCTAGCTAGAGTATCTGGGTCCAAACAATTCATATGAGGAGTCATACCTTTTGGCAATTTAGGTACTGGTAAGCAATCTAATACATTCTCAATAAATCCAGGGAAGGGTTCTCCTGCTTCTAGGTTCTTTTCAAACTGCGGTAAATAGTTTTTCCATGGCCCTGAGAAACAAGTATCAGTAATCAAATAAATTTGGCCTCCTGGTTGAAGCCATTTATACATATTCCCTAATGTTTCTATTAATTCATCAGGAGTAAGGAAATGTAAACATCGTGAACAGTGAATAGAGATAAAAGATTCATTCTCAAAATCAATATTAGGGAGTGTGCCAGCCTTGATTTTAAGATTGGGCTTTAGTTCCTCAGGAGTCTCTTTTAATAGAATATCCAGATGTGCTTGATCCATATCTGATGCAAGAATTCTAGCTCCGTTCTTAAGGGCAGCAATAGAGGCAATGCCATAAGCACAGCCTACATCAAGAGAAAGTCCTTTCATTTTAGATGAATCTTCAGCAAAAGACTTAGAGACATCATTTAAATCTTCTTCCATAAAGCCTCGCCCATTTAAGCAAGGAATAAGCCCTGGTATATAAGCTTTTGGCATAACCTTTTTCCCTCTAATTTTAGACAAAAGGTTGATTAATATTGGTTTAAAAAAGCTTAGTCTCCTTTTAAAGCTGACTTTATATTCCTTGTTTTCATCATCCATAATTCTTCTATGAAAGGCTCCAAATTTTGGATGAATATTTCTCTCATAGAGTTGCATAAGAAAACGATTGGTTATGGAATGGATTAAAGGAATTCTGACCCACTGTTTATACAACTCTTGCATATATATCACAGGTGTTTTATGACTTTCAGCATAGGCAATAAATTTCCAACCTTCTTTCTTTCTTCTAAATAAAGCACTAATCCTAGCGTCACCTCCCCAAGCCTTCATTGGTCCCCTTATTTTCATATCATGCCTTACCCAACCAACAGCAAAAACATATTCATCTGATAAAGGTTTGACCTTAATGTTATAAAATCTCATACGAATGGCTTCAAGCATTCTTCTTCCGGGAACTGGTTCCCAGTATTTTCTCAGAGCATCCCATCCAATTTTCCAGTCAGCTTGTTCTTCAGCTAAATAAAATGGGTCTGCGTCTTCCTCATCCCAAAGAGTTTTTAAATCTCCATACTTTTGTGAATCCCATATACGTTCAGCTGATCTGAAAACGTGTTCAATTTCATTTTGAAGTTCTTGCGTCATTTTTCTTATACACCCTTTGTTATACTTTATATAAACAATGCTTTATGTCAAAAATTGAATCACCATCCGCACAATTGAATTTTGCAATAATCAGTGTTGCTGATTTGAATAAATCAATTGAATTTTATTCAGATGTTATCGGCCTGAGATCTTTACCGATTATGGAATATGAAACTGAATTAGACGTAAATATATGGTCTGTTCCTCAGGGTACCAAAATAAGACAATCTTTATGTCATAGAGATAACAGTGAGGTTGGTCAAGTGCTTTTGGTTGAATTCTCAAATGACAAAAAAAACTATATAAGAACTGACCTTAATGCGGGCATGGTCAGGGGTTTCTGGAATATTAATTTTTATGTAAAGGATATTTATAAGTCAGTTGAAATTTTAAAAAATAAAGGCTACTTACCATGGTCAGAGCCAACCGAGCATCAAATTGGTGACCAAGTAGGGACACCTATAGAGGTTATAGTTAATGGCCCAGATGGTATAGCAGTTAATTTAGTGCAATTGCCAGAGAATTCTCAACGGGAATCAATCCAAGATATGTGTAGTTTTTTTCAATCTAACGGAACCACCAATAAGGGTTTCACAGAAATCGTGACGACTTCTCATTGTGTTAGTAACACTGAAAATGCAAAGAACTTTTATCATGATGTTCTTGGTATGCGAGAGATGTTTAGTGATGTACTTTGTGCCAAAGAGTCTAATCAGTTTCTTAGAAGACCTATTGAGGGGAAAACACTAATTACCTTTATGAAAGGAGACCATTTTTATGGAAAAATTGCTCTGTCTGAACCTTTGAACTATAAGGTACCTAATAATATAAAAAATGCATGCCCACCAAATATTGGTTATTTTGGGCAAGGATTCTTTATTAACGATATTCAAAAGATTTTGACTGCAAATAATTTAAATATTCTTTACCAAGGTCCAATTCATATTAGTGAGGGAGAGGTGAGAGAAGCAATCGGTTTAAAATGCCCTGGTAGTGACGCCCTCATCTATTTGTTAGAACAATAGGATATAATTCCCTAAATAATGGAGACAAGATGATGACAGAAATAGGTGTAGTAATGGAACCTGTTCCTAAGTGCTCTGCTGAAATGTCCTCCTTGATAGAAGACATGGGTTTCGACATGGTCTTATGTCCTGACACTCAGAATTTATCGGCTGACCCTTATGGACAGCTTTCTTTAATAGCAAATGCTACAACTACTCTCAGAATGGGAACTGGTGTTACTCACCCAGTCACAAGAGCAGCTGCAGTTACTGCTTCAGCTATGGCCTCATTACAAGAAGAATCTGGCGGACGAGCTATTTGTGGAATTGGGCGAGGTGATTCCGCTGCTGCTCACATCGGTAAGCGACAGGCAACCACTGAGGAACTAAGAAACTGTGTTTTAACTATAAAACATTATCTAAGAGGAGAGGCCATCGATGTCGGTGATATGCAATCACCAATTCGATGGATTGATCCAGAAATTATTAAACCAGTACCAATAGATATTGCTTGCACAGGACCTAAAACAATAGCTATGGCTTGTGATGTTGCAGATCGTGTGACCTTTGCAGTTGGAAGTGCAACAGAAAGGGTTGGGTGGGCAATGCATATTGCAAAAGAGCAGATTGAAAAAACTGGACGAACTAGGGATGAATTTAAAATAGGAGCATATGTTAATTTAATCTGTGACCACAATGAAAAAAAAGCTATTTCTATGGCAAGAATGTTAGCAGGTCTGGTTGCACACTTTACTGCTATGAAGGAAGCACCAACTGAACATTTACCAAAACAATTAAAACCTATTACTGAAAAGCTTCAAACTGATTATGACATGAAGAATCATTCTAGTGAAAAAGGTGATCACCTTGATCTTATTGATGATGAGTTCATTGATTGGTTCACAATTGCTGGACCACCACAAAAATGTATTGATCGTTTAGGAGAATTGATCGAACTAGGGCTTGATCATATTTACTTACTTGGCGGGTCCCCAGTTCCAGAACCAAGAGATGCAAGACTTAGAGCAATGGTAGAACAAACAGAAATCTTTGCTAAGGAAGTTCTTCCTAACTTCAAATAAAGCTAGAACTCATAATCCAATGAAAGATTGATTAATCGGCCACGTGGGTCATGAAGTCTTGTATCAAAACTAAAGTCTGGAGAATCATAAAGTAATGGTGCTGATTCATCAAAAACATTGATTAAATTGAGCCCTAGCTTTAGTTCGCTGTTATTTATTTGAAAAGTTTTGCTGGCGCCAACATCAAACACCAAGAAAGAATCAACTTTGTTTTCATATCCACTTGAAACAGCTGCTGCTGGCAATGGTCGTAGGTTCTTGTAGCCATCCAGATACCTTGCATTCATCGAATAACGAATTTCATTATGGGTTAAGCCAAAAAATGTATTTAATCTGAGACGAGGAAGTGAATGTGTGTGTGCATTATAATTAAATTTTCCAACTCTATTGACCATATGTTCTTCATGTACTCCATCATGATCATCCTCTTCTCCTCCATGTTCTGGCGTGAGAAATTGGAAGAGGTGAGTGGCATTAACACCTAGATCCAAAAGATTCCCATTACTCAAAGTTGTCTTATAGTCAAAGTTGATGTCTAGACCTTTAACTTTTGTTTTTTCTTCATTAAAGAACCTTGTGCTAACCGCTGTTATGTCACCGTATTCATTTCTTTGAATATCTGGATTATCTGGATTTTGAGTGATTTTTGTTTGTGAATCTTCTAACTCAAGTCGATCTTTATAATCTATTTTCCAAAAATCAACCGATAAAGAGGCATTGTCATTAATATCCCATAACATTCCTAAATTAGTATTTGTGGAAGTAGCAGGTTTTAGGTTTGGGTTTCCAACTTGGATAATGCGGACAAAAAGCGAACTTGATTGCTCGACACCATTGATAACATCTCTTACTCCACCCAATGCAATCTCAGAACTAAAAAGCTGTGCCATAGATGGGGTTGAAAATGAGGTTCCTATTGAACCTCTTAATAATAATCCATCCATGGGTCTAAAATTAATAGAGAGCTTGGGATTAAATGAAGAATCATTCTCTGCTGTCTCATATCGTGTGGCCAACAGAATATCCAAAGCCTCTGAGAAAAGCTTCTCTATTTCAAAAAAGATAGCTTTTTTATTCCTCTTGGAAGAAATATTCTTACCGCCGCCCAAAAATAGTAAATCCGCACCTTTAATTAAATTTCCTGATTGATCAAATTCAGATCTAGCTAGCTCGTTATACTCAACATCCAGAGCTTCATTATTTAGCTGAAAGCCAATGGCAATATTATTATCGTTAATTTTAGATTTAAGGATGGCATCAAATGATGTTAATTTACCGGTTCGCAAACTTTGTTCTGAGCCTTTAATATATTGGATCAGATCTTCAGAATTTGATAACGGGTCAAAAATATTCCAAGTCTGGTTAGCGTTGCCTCCGCCATTGCCTGCTATTGCATTTTCCATTCTTGAATTAATTGTGTCTGGTCTATTGTGAAAATTTTCATGCTTGCTTTGTGTGATTGATAGCTCCAGATTATTATCGTTAGCAAGATTAATGTTAACAACACCACTGAGATGATATTGATCAATATCCTTTGGAGATAAAGGAGAAGGGAAAGCTGATCCTAACGGCCTACCGTACCATGTTACTGGAACATTAAAAGGGCTTCCTCCTTGTCCTGGAAGAATCTTTTTTGACATAAATGAAAGGGCTGGATAAGAAGGGGATTGTGGATTGTCATTCACATCGATATTAGCGGTTATTGCTTTCAATTTATAACTAAAATTTTTGCTTTGTTGCTTATAACTTAGGTAAAACTTTTTATGATCTTCATCATTAACGATGTTAAAACGAGTTCCATAGAGGAATTTGCAGAATGGTCCGGCTAAAACCCCTCCATTTTCTTCACATTGTGGATCAGGAACCCATTGTCCTGGTGTGTATGCACCTGCATAGTTTCCTGATAGAACTGTGTCTGCCTCACTTACCTTAAATGTATTCCCAAGGGTGCTTAAACCGTTTTCAGCTATTCTGGGTATCTCCGAAGATGAAAGCGGGCTTCTATCTATAAAATTCGCAGCTAGAACAAGATGTGCATTATCAAATTCTTTACCAAAAATAATTCCTAAGGTTTTATCAGTTTGATCATAANCTGAAGTTTCCTGGTGANTTAGACTGATTTTTGTACCAACAAACTCATCATGGGTTATGAAATTAATTACTCCAGCAACCGCATCACTACCATAAAGGGAAGTGGCACCTTCTTTCAGTATCTCAATCCGACTAAGTGCAATTTCAGGGATAATATTGATATCTATGTATCCTTCGCCTTCATGAGAGGGTGTCCCAGCGAAGGTTTGTCTTTTGTTATTTAGTAAGACCAATGTTGAAGCATGATCAAGGCCTCTTAGGGTAATTGCTGACATGCCCTGATCAACTCCATCGAGAGTATTAGATTGAAAGTGAGACCCTGAAGAACTTGAAAGATATTTACTTATCTCACCAACACTAGTGATATTTAAATTATTGAATTCAGTCTCATCAATGACTTGAACACTTATTCTTTCAGGTTTGGAACCAATATAACTTCCTGTCACAGTTATCTCTTCGATCTCTTGACCATAAGTGTTTATTGATAAAGATAAAATGACCAATAAAAAAAGTTTTTTCATATTTATTATTTAAGATATTAACCGGGAGCTATTGTAAAATAAAAAACTTGGTAAAAGAATAATTAAGAGATTTAAAATTATGAAATTTAGAGAATTTTATACCCTTGCTGCTCTGCTCTTATTTTCGCATTCAGTGTATTCGCATGACAGTGAATGCATAGTATCTAAAGATACTGAGTATAATCGGCCATGCATTGAGAGACTAATACCAAGAGCATTACATATCATAGATAGGACTATGCTGGAGCCTCAAGCCTCCATATTTTCTGAAGACACAGACGGAGCCCTGGTTGAAACAAATCTTCCTTTAGTTGCAGTTTTAGGGGCTTCAGGTAGAACGGGTGCACATGTTCTCGAAGAGCTCAAAGCTAGGGGAGGTAATGTGAGAGCATTGTCGAGAAATATTGAAAGGGCAAAAGAACAAGTTNGTGGTGATTTTGAATGGGCTTATGCAGACGTTACCAAACCAGAAACTCTTACTANAGCTCTGGAGGGTGTCGATATACTTATTTCTACCATAGGATCTACTGGCGGAGATAATTCAGAATTAATTGATTATAAGGGCTCAATTAATTTTGTTGACGCAGCTAAGGAGTCAGGTGTTAAGCATATTATTTATATGTCCTCTATAGGGGCCGGAGGAGCTGAAAATTTTAGTACAGTAATCCTGAATCTTGTTACAGGCAAGGCAATGAAATGGAAGTCTTTGGGAGAAGATTATATAAGAAACAGCGGAATTGATTTTACTATTATAAGACCAGGTGGCTTAAGAGGTGATTCTGGTACCTTAGGGATACGTTTTGAACAAGGGGATAAAATCATTGGTTGGATACCGCGTGGTGATGTTGCCTCTGTCTTAGTTGAATCAATGTTTAACTCAGACGCACTAAATAAAACTTTTGAGGTTATTAATGATGAGTCATTGGCATTAGATGCATGGAGAGATGAGTTCAAAAACCTAAAAATNGATGAATATGGGATAATCGCAACAGGAAATTTACCAATTAATTACATTTTGTTTCCATTGGTAATATTGGTATTAATTATTTACTTGATTAGAAGGAGAAGGAAAAAAAGGCTCTAGAGAACTCCATCTTCTCGTAGCTGAGTAATTTCCTTTTNATCTTTACCTAAGAGTTCACTCAGAACTTCATCCGTATGTTCACTCAGAGCTGGCCCAGGCCACTCAGTAGTTCCTGGTGTTTCAGTCAGAATAGGTAGCATCGCTGGGATCTGGAGGGTTCTTCCGTTTGCTTGGACTTCTTGAAACATACCTCTAGCGATATAGTGTTCATCCTTCATCATATCTTCTACACTCAAAATTGGTCCTGCTGGTACAGAAACCTCGTCCATGGTTGATAACACTTCATCTGAGGTGTGATCTTTTGTCCACTTTTCTATAGCCGCATCAATTTCTTTTTCATTATCAACTCTTCCTTGGTTTTCCTCTAATTCAGGGTTATTAGCCATATCAGGCCTGCCAATTGCATTCATAAGTCTTTTAAAAATTGAGTCACCATTCCCACCTATAATCACATATTTATTATCTGAGGTAATGTAGGTGTTAGTAGGTGCTATTCCAGTAATAGTNGATCCTGACGGTTCTCTGATGGCACCGCTCCCAGAATATTCTGGGACTACAGCTTCCATCATATTGAACACCGATTCATAAATGGCAGCGTCAACAACTTGTCCTTTTCCATCAGGGTCCTTTTCTCTTTGTATATAAGCCAACATTACTCCCATGGCTGCATGCAAACCAGCTAAGGTGTCACCAATACTTAAGTTGGGTCTGACTGGAGGTCTGTCAGGAAAACCATTGACGTATCTGAAGCCTCCATAGCCTTCACAGACTGATGCATAACCAGGAAGATGGGATCTGGGCCCGGTTTGCCCATACCCTGAAATTCTTGCTGTAATTAACCCAGGGTTATCTTTTTTTAAATCCTCTGGGCTCATTCCCCATTTTTCTAGTGTTCCGGGTTTGAAATTCTCAATTAACACATCAGATTTTAAAATTAAGTCTTTTGCTATTTGTCTCCCTTCCTCTGTTTTTAGATTTAGAGTTATTGATTTCTTATTACGGGAAACGCTATGCCACCAATATGAAGTATTGTTTTCTGTTAATCGCCAATAGCGAACTGGATCTCCTGTTAGCGGCTCTATTTTGATTACTTCAGCTCCAAAGTAACCTAAAACGCTACCAGTAAAGGGCCCTGCAATCAGTTGACCCATTTCAATGACTCTCATTCCTCTAAGTGGTTTATCTTGTGCTTTTATATTCATTAATTNTCTAGTGATTTTATAGATAATTTACAAGATCTCGTTATACCATTTTGATAACGCTTTTCCAATTTCATCTGCTGAATCTTCTTGAATAAAGTGCAAACCTTTCACCGTAATTTCTCTTTGGTTTTTCCAGGTCCTACAAAAATCCCTCACCGTTCCTTGAATTATGGCTCCAGGTTTAGCATTAATAAAAAATTTTGGTATGTCATTTTCCTGCATCCAATTGGAATAATTATTTACTATTCTACAAACGTTCTCAGGCTCACCATCAATTGGTATTTCTCTTGGCCAAGAAAGCATTGGCCGTCTATTTTCTCCTGGTTCAATAAATGGTCTCCGATATTCTTTCTTTTCCTCATCATTTAAAGTTCTAATAATTGATCCNAATAATACTTTTTCAATAAAATAGTTTTTTTCTAGAACGAGATGTTCTCCAGCGTCAGATCTAAATCCTTGAAAAATTCCTTTGCTCTGATCATTCCATTCATCCCATGATAATTCTTTGACAATTGCTTCCATGTAAGCAATCCCTTTGACCAATTCAGGGTATTTATAACTCCAGTTAAAACCCAATGCAGATCCCCAGTCATGAAGCACTAACGTTATTTTTTGACCATCAGTTAATTTTCTGATTGCTTGNTCTATATAAAAGAAGTGTTCTTCAAATCGATATGAATTTGTGTCTGGGTCATCTAATTTTTCTGAATCACCCATCCCAATAAGGTCAATGCTTATGCACCGGCCAGCTGTTTCTAAATACGGAGTAATATTCCGCCAAAGATATGAAGAGGTTGGATTACCATGTAGAAACACAATTGGTTCTCCTGAGCCTTTTTCAATATAAGCAATATGTTTGTCGCCAATTAAAACTTTTTTCTTATGCATTTGACTTNATTGCTTTGGCCACAAGTTCTATAAAATCAGACTCTTTTTCTACTAGAGCTATTTCAGAAGCTTTTACACGATAACCATAATTCTTAGCAATCATTTCATACTTATTTTTCCTGTAATCTAATAACTTAGGAAAAACCCATCGGACAAAATTATTTGGATTAATATTTTGGTCTATTTCGCCTGTTTCTTTTGCATAATATTCAAGATGTTCCAAGAGAAATTCTTCTGTGTAAAACATAGGCTTTGGATTTTCCCTGGCTCTTTGTATTAAATCATCTCGAATGTTGTCATCATCTTCAATATAAAGAATTAGAGTATTTTCAATCAGTGTTGACATGGCTTCAGTATCGTTAAGTTCACAAATACTGCCCCCTGCATCATTAATAAAATGGTCATATTTATAAATTCTTCTGGACTTTTCAATAAATTCCGGAACATCCATCATTGCTTTAATTTCTGCGTCTTTATGCATTTTTTGACGTTTTAAAAATTCATCAAGAGATAAACCGCCTTTTTTTGGATCTCCGATCTTTCCTAGAAACATGGAAATAGGTAAAAGATTATCCACAGTTATATTGCTTGAAATAAAAATCGAGTCAGTTTTCAGCAGATCTGCCAAGAATTCAATCTTCATGGCCCTTTCTTTTATATTATCTAGGATCGGTTCTTCTAGGTACTTTGTGCCTATCCTATAATCCCCTGAGTAATGAAACCATTGAGATTTGGGTAATTTGTTTGCAAGTGTGGTCTTTCCAATACCTGACATCCCAAGGAGCGTTATTGCTTTGTTGGGTGATTTTATGAATTCATTATGTGTTGTTTTCATTGTTCAAAAATCTCTTATATCTAGATATATTACTATTGATGGTTTCCCATCTTATTATGATAATTTATCGGGAAAAGGGTATCATGGGCAACTTTTTATGACAGTAATTTATTAAGATAAGTATAAAGATATGGGTAAAAATAATTGGCAAATCTATAAGTTTGGTGGAAGTAGCCTTAATGATTCTGATTGCATAAACAGAGTTTGCAATTTAATTAAGGGGAATTCCAGTGAAAATCTGATTGTGGTAGTTTCAGCTATGTCAGGGATGACAAACCAGCTGCTTGAATATTCACAGTCAAAAGACGAGTCTATTTTGCAGACTATATCTGATCGTTATATACAAACCCTAAATGCAACACTTAAAGATGAATTATTCATTGAAAATGTTATTAATGAATTTAATCAAGATCTAGTTTCAATAAGAGAAAGAGCTAGTCTTGATTCAGGTGTAACTCTAAACATTGAGGGTAATCAAATATTAGGTTATGGAGAAATATGGTCATCAAGACTTATAAAAAGTGTCCTAAATCAGGTTCCTAGTGATCTAAGAGGCAGGGATTTGCATCTAATCAATCCATTGGATGTTGTCACTGTTTGTCACACTGAAATGGGTGCCAACATCGATTGGACTGAGTCAAAGAAATTGTTTAATAAAGAATTCTCTGNTAAGCAGGGAATCTTCATTATGGGCGGGTTTTTGGCAAGAAATTCTGATTCCATCGCTACAAATTTAGGTAGAAATGGCAGTGATTATTCAGCCTCTATAATGGGCTCACTCGCTGAGGCAAAAGATGTTTCTATCTGGACAGATACAAATGGCATTATGACAGCCGATCCTAATCAAATTCAAACGGCAAAAACGATTAAGAAAATGTCTTACGATGAAGCAATAGAATTAGCATACTTTGGAGCTGAAGTAATACATGAAAAGACAATGCTACCATTGATGAATAAAGGCATACCTATTTATATTAGAAATACATTCAACCCCGAGTCTCATGGTACCGAAATATCATCGAAGGCGAATGGTCAACAAAGTGTTAAAGGAATAACAACTATTGATAACATTACCCTGGTGAATATTGAAGGTTCTGGGATGATAGGTGTCCCAGGAACAGTAAAACGCTTATTTTCTTGTCTTAGTAATGCAGGAATATCTATCGTACTGATTACCCAAGCCAGCTCAGAACACTCCATTTGTTTTGCTATAGATGACAAGTATTCAGATCAAATTGAAAACGTTATTAATGATGAATTTAGCCATGATTTTCAAAATAGAAATTTACAGCAACTCCAAATACAAAACAATTGCAGCATTATTGCTGTGGTTGGATCAGGAATGAGTGGAACAAAAGGAATTGCAACTCAATTTTTTAAAGCAATTACTCAATCAGAAGTTAATATAATGGCTATTGCACAAGGCTCTTCAGAAAAAAATATTTCAGTGGTGGTAAAAAAGGATGATCTGAGAAGGGCAGTAGAGTCTGTTCATAATGCTTTTTTTATAGGTAAGACTGACCTAATAATAGCTCTCGTGGGTTTTGGTAATGTCGGGCAAGAATTTTATCGCCAAGTTCAAACACAAAAAGAAATAATACTTAAAGATTTTAACGTTGAAATAAATTTTGTGGCAATAGCAAATTCATCTCATATGATTCTGGATGAGTTTATTTCTGATTCTGCAATAGCTTCATTAATTGCAAAAGATGAATCATGTCAAGCTTCTAACGTTAAGAGTACTATTGATTATCTAGCTACAACACCAGCAAACCTTAAAGTGTTGATTGATTGTACAGCGAGTGATCATATCCCAGATCTTTATTCCTCATGTTTCGAATCTGGGATAAATGTTATTACAGCAAACAAGAAAGGTCTAAGCGGACCATTGAGTCGTTACAAAGACATTATGAGATCTGCTACTGACAATAAACAAACTTTTTTATATGAAACTACTGCTGGCGCTGCTCTCCCATTTATTAAGTCCATAAAAGATTTAATAATTTCTGGTGATCAAATTGAGGAAATAGAAGGGGTTTTTTCAGGCACACTGTCGTATTTATTTAATTCTTACAATGGGAGTGTTCCATTCTCTAAACTAGTAACTGATGCAAGAAGCCAGGGTTACACAGAGCCTGATCCAAGAGATGATCTTTCCGGAATGGATGTTGCTAGGAAGCTTGTTATTCTAGCCAGAGAACTGGGACTTATGATTGAAGTCAATAATATTGAAATTGAGAACTTGGTCAATGAGGCCCATCGAGATCTCAGTATTGAGTCTTATTTGAAAGAAATCGTCAATGATGATGCTGCAATAGAAGAGAAATTAAATCAGGCTATTAAAGATAATAAAGTGCTGAGGTATGTGGCCCAATTGGATCATAATGGTAAAGCTAGTGTTAAATTGGATACATTAAATAATGATCATCCATTTTCAGAATTAGTAGGCACTGAAAACATAATTAAATTTAAAACAAAACGATACTCTGAATACCCATTGGTACATAAAGGTCCTGGAGCAGGGCCCGAGGTAACAGCGTCAGGAATTTTTGGAGATTTATTTACTTTGTTCAATATTCATTAAATAATTTGAAATCAATAGTAAATGAAATACATCAGCACAAAAGCAAATCATGCTATCACAATAGAGGAAGCTTTATTTAGTGGTACCTCAAAAGGTGGTGGGCTTTATATGCCTGAGTCTATCCCTAAGATACAAACTGAGGAGTTTAAAACATTCAAAAATTTCCAAGAATTTTCATATCAGTTGCTAGCCTATTTTTTTGTTGGATCAACAATTGAAGATGACCTTGAGGACATCGTTAATAACTCACTTAATTTTCCTGTTATTCATCGAGACATCAGTGAAGATCAGAATCATTATTCTGTTCTCGAATTATTTCATGGCCCAACTGCAGCTTTTAAAGACTTTGGAGCAAGATTTCTAGCTTCATCAATGTCAACAATTTTAAAAAAAGCCAATCGGTCCGATTTATACACTATTCTTGTAGCAACCTCAGGAGACACAGGGGGAGCTGTGGCTTCAGCTTTTTATCAACGACCTGAATTTAGAGTTGCCGTCTTATTTCCCGAAGGTAGAGTTTCACCAAGACAACAACATCAACTCACCTGCTGGGGAAAGAATATTACTTCTCTTGCTGTCAAAGGAGAATTTGATGACTGTCAACGACTTGTTAAAGAGGCATTCAATAACCCTGAACTTTCACTTAAGCATAATTTATGTTCAGCCAATAGCATTAATATAGGTCGTTTATTACCTCAGACAACTTATTATGCGTGGTCTAGTATTAAGTATCAGAAAACAACAGGGCTGCCATCTAGTTTTATAATTCCTACAGGAAACCTCGGCAATGCTTTTGCCTGTTTTATAGCTAAAGAAATGGGGTTTCCAATAGATCGAATTATTTTTGCTACTAATGCCAATAAAACAATTCCTGATTTTTTAGCTACAAAAGAATGGTCTCCTAGACCAACATTACCAACTTTAGCTTCAGCAATGGATGTTGGTAATCCAAGTAACATGGAGCGATTCTTTTATCAGTACCAAGACACTGACAGATTACTGTCCGTTCTTGAATCATTTTCAGTGGGTGACAATGAAATTAAGCATCAAATACGATATCAGTATGAAAAAAATAAAGTTGCTATATGCCCACATACAGCCACTGCTTTTCATACCTATAGAAATTTACCAACCTCGTATTTAGAGGGTTCTCATTGGACGCTTGTGGCCACAGCACATCCTGCAAAGTTTGAGAACATTGTTGAGCCAATTATTAACGTAGAACTAGAAATACCAGGCAATCTTAAAACATTGATGGCTCTGGAGAGTTCAGTGAACTGTATAGAACCCAGTTTAGAACAGTTAACATCCTATTTATCCTAATCGATCAAAAAGGTTTTTTGAGTTTTCTAGTGTTATTGCAGAAAGCTCAGAAATATCAGTTTGCATTTGTACGGCTAATTCATTGGCAATCTCACTAAGAAATTGTGGTTCATTTCTTCTGGTCTTTAATTGTTTCGCTAATAATCTTGGCATCAGATAAGGAGCATCAGTTTCAATCAATAGACGGTCTTTTGGTAAGTACTTGATAGCATCCAGCAGGTCTTTGTTTCGACGAGAATCACATAGCCATCCAGTTACGCCAATATATAACCCTGCATCAAGGTAGCTTTTTAATTGTTCTTTAGTTCCTGTAAAACAATGTGCCACTCCTTTAACTGGATGAGTACAATGCTCTTTTAGCATGGACAGAAAATCATCATGAGCGTCTCTTTGATGAAGAAATAAGGGAAGCTGCAGTTCAACTGACAATATTAATTGTTTTTCAAATACAATCTTTTGTGTCTCCTTAGATGAGAAGTTTCTGAAATAATCGAGACCACACTCACCCAATGCGATGACTTCATTTTGATGCAGTAATTCACTTAAGTCTTGTTCAAAAGACTTGTCTGTGAGTTCAGCATTGTGAGGGTGCACTCCAGCTGTTGCCCAAATTTTTCCTGGGTATTGTTTAGCTAAAGAGATCGCTTTTTTTGTGTCCTTGATCGAACTGGACGTAACAATAATTGCTTCTAATCCTTTATNAAAAGCATTCTCTATGACGGTTTTCCTATCATGATCAAAACTTTGATCAGTCAAGTTTGCACCAATGTCTATGAATGGATATACCATAAGCTTTTTCTCAATATGCCTTTATTCTATCTTGTTACAATACAAAACAAATAATACACTGATGCTAATTTTTCTAAAAAAAATAATTACTTTTGTAATGCTATCAATGTTTAAAGAAAAATTGAGGGGTGTATGATTTCATTTGAACTTATAACTGTGATGATGGTTTGGCTTGTTTCCTTCTTTATACTGCCCAGCTTAGAAGATCAAAAAAAAGTGAACTTGGTTCAAAGACTTAACTTTGGAACTATTAACGCTATTCTGGTGCTGTTGTTATTCTTTATTTTAAAGAGTTAATTAGCAACCAGTCGCCTTATAACGTATTGAAGTATTCCTCCGTTTTGGAAGTATTCCCATTCTTTAGGCGTGTCGATCCTTATAGTTACCTGAAAGGTTATTGAATCCTTTCCATTAGTCATCATCATCATCTCTGTTGTCTTATCTCCAGATTTAATTTCTTTAAGTGTAAAGGACTCAAAACCTTTTATACCAAGTGATTCAGCATTTTGATTGGCTATGAATTCTAGCGGAAGGACGCCCATTCCAATTAAATTTGAGCGGTGTATTCTTTCATAAGATTCAGCAATAACAGCTTTAACACCCAGTAGTGAAACCCCTTTAGCTGCCCAATCTCTAGATGAACCAGTTCCATATTCTTTGCCTGCTATAACCAATAAATCCGTGTTATCAACCTTATATTGCTCAGCAGCTTCATAGATTGACATAGGTTCTTCATCTTGACTCATCTTAGTCCAACCGCCTTCAGTCCCAGGAGCGAGTCTGTTTCTTAATCTTATGTTTGCAAAGGTTCCTCTCATCATAACTTCATGATTACCTCTTCGTGACCCATAAGAATTAAAAGCTGTTCTCTTAACTCCGCGTTCAAGAAGGTATTTTCCAGCAGGGGATTCAGAATCTATATGTCCTGCTGGAGATATATGATCAGTCGTAACGGAATCTCCTAATAGGGCTAAAAGACGAGCGTTTTTGATTGAACTCATTTCAGGAATATCAAGGGTCATAGATTCAAAATAGGGTGGTTTTTTGATGTAGGTTGAATTGTCTTGCCATTCATATATTTCTCCACTAGGTATATCCAGTTGTTGCCATGCTAGATCACCTTTCAGTGATTCTCGGTAAGCTTCTATGAACATTTGAGGAGTAATTGTTGTTTCAATGAGATGATGTATTTCTTCTTTTGATGGCCAGACATCTTTAAGAAATATCTCTTCACCAGACTTTGAAATTCCAAGCGGCTCTGTTTCTAGATTTATTAGCATTGAACCGGCAATAGCATAAGCTACAACAAGGGGTGGAGAAGCTAGAAAATTATGTTTTACCAGAGGATGAATTCTACCCTCAAAGTTCCTATTACCTGATAAGACTGAAGAAGCTATTAGTTTTTTATTCCTCACAGTTTCTGCTATTTTTGGTTCCAAAGGGCCTGAATTTCCAATACAAGTTGTGCATCCATAACCCACAATATTAAAGCCCAGACTCTCAAGGTCATTGAGTAGGCCTGTGTCTTCTAGATATTTAGTAACCACCTTAGAACCTGGAGCTAGACTTGTTTTGACCCATGATTTTGATTCCAGACCTTTAGCCTTAGCATTCCTGGCTAAAAGACCGGCTGCAATCATAACCGCAGGGTTAGAGGTGTTCGTGCAGCTAGTAATTGCTGCAATCAGAACTGAACCGTTTGAGAGTTCTTCAGGTGAACAGTCAGCTTCTTTGATTTCATTTCTTACAACTTCAGGAATTTGACTCAAAACAACCCGATCTTGAGGTCTTTTAGGTCCAGCTAAACAAGGCTCAACTTTTGTTAAATCTAACTCAATGACATCTGTATAGACAGCTTCTTTTCCTTCTTCTCGCCAAAGGCCTTGTGCCTTTGCATAATGTTCAACAAGATTAACTTGTGCTTCATCTCGACCAGTTAATTTAAGATAACGGATGGTCTCATTATCAATAGGGAATATTGCACAGGTGCTGCCAAACTCTGGTGCCATATTGCTTAAGGTGGATCGATCTGACACCGATAGATTACTTAGCCCATCACCAAAGAATTCAATGAATTTGCCTACTACTCCATAATTACGCATCATTTCAGTGACTGTTAGAACAAGATCAGTGGCTGTTACAGCTTCTCTAAGTTGTCCTGAAACATGGACACCAATAACATCTGGAAGAAGCATTGTAATTGGTTGGCCTAGCATCGAAGCTTCTGCTTCAATACCACCCACACCCCAACCAAGACAACCAATACCATTAATCATTGTTGTGTGAGAATCTGTTCCGACAAGAGTGTCAGGGTAAGCAATTAATCCGTTTGGACCATCATTTGAAAAGACCACACGACCTAAATATTCAAGATTAACCTGATGAACAATGCCTGTATTGGGTGGTATAACCTCAAAATTAGAAAAAGCTTCTTGCCCCCACCGAAGGAATCGGTAACGCTCCTCATTTCTTTCAAATTCAATAGTATTATTCTTTATCAAGGCTTCTTCTGAACCAAAATGATCAACTTGAACAGAATGATCGATTACCAACTCAGCAGGAGAAAGGGGGTTTATTTGAGAAGCGTCACCTTTCATTTTGGCAACGGCGTCTCTCATAGCTGCTAAATCAACCACCGCGGGAACACCAGTAAAGTCTTGTAAGATGACTCGACTGGGGGTAAATGATATTTCTGTAGTATTGCCTGATTTGGCGTCCCAATTAAGTATTGTTTGAATATCTTGTTCTCTACTGGGGTCTTCCTGACTATGTCTAACTGCATTTTCTAAAAGAATTTTATGTGAGAAAGGAATACTGTCTAAAGATGAAGCACCCAATAAATTCAGATCAAAATATTGATACTCTTTAGAATCTATTTTTAATGATTTAATGTGTTTTGACATTAGATATCCTTAATCTGAGCTAGATTGTATATGAATCTTCAGTTTTTGTCTTCTTTAGGTATGGCCATAATCTTGCCACCACCCAAACATTTTTTATCTTTGTATAGGACGACATATTGACCTTCTGTTACAGCCCACTGTCTATCTTTAAACTCAATCATTAGACCATTTCTAAACGTTTGAATAGAGCATTTGGCATCATTTTGGCGGTACCTATTTTTTGCTTCACAATGTATTTCTTCTCCATTTGATAAGAGAGTAGGGANCTTTGNATCCAACCAGTTTAGAGCTATAGCGAAGAGTTTTTTAGTCCACAAACTTGGGTGATTATGACCTTGAACAACGATTAATTCATTAGTTTTTATGTGTTTTTCAGCAACATACCAAGGTTTTCCAGAATTATTTTTTATACCGCCAATGCCAATGTCTTTTCTCTGTCCTATCGTAAAATACATTAAGCCATCGTGTTTACCTAAGATTTCTCCTTGTTCATCAACAATCTTTCCAGGGTTTGGAGGTAGAAAATTTTGTATAAAGCTTTTAAATGGTCTCTCACCTATAAAACAAATACCTGTGCTGTCGGCTTTATTGTGATTTGGTAATCCTTTTTTATAGGCATAGTCCCTAACTTCAGATTTGATCATATCACCCACGGGAAAGATAATTTTTGAAAGAATATCTGGGTTAATAGCATGTAAGAAGTAAGTTTGATCTTTGTTTGTATCGGTTCCTTTATGCAGTTCATAGCTATGCTCTGTTTTAATCACTTTAGCATAGTGTCCAGTGGCAATCTTTTTTCCACCTAAACGAAAAGCATACTCGGCAAATCGATCAAACTTGATCTTACGATTACATAAAATATCTGGATTAGGGGTAAGCCCAGAATTTAATTCTTCTAAAGCCTTATCAAAAACTTCTTTTCTATATTCTTTAGAAAAGTTCACGTGATGCATAGTGATACCTAGTTCATTACAGGCTTCTCTAGCATCTTGGTGATCTTGTGCTGCGGTGCAATAGGGGTCTTCATCATTCCAATTGGTCATATGTAAACCCTCAACTTCAAATCCTTGTTCTAAAAGTAGTGAAGCGGTTACGGCTGAATCAACACCACCTGACATGCCAACTATAATTAATTCTTTTTTATTCATAAAAGACTGAATAGACAGAGGTTAGATTTCTTTGGCTAATTTTGAAGCAAGTCCACTATAGTTTTGAGGTGAAAGTTCTTTCAGTTCGTTTTTTACAGATTCATCAATCTTTAGAGAATCAATGAATGAAATTAATTTATCCTTATCTAAAGTTCTTCCTCGAGTTAGTTCTTTTAAATGTTCATAGGCATCTTCAACTTGTTCACGCCTCAGTATGGTTTGAATAGCTTCAGCTAAAATTTCCTGATTTGACTCCAAATCATTATTTATTACATCTTTATTAATCTTAATTTTACCTAGCCCTTTCATCAGTGATTGATTAGCAATGGTCGTATAAGCAAATGCAGACCCTATGTTTCTTAGTGCGGTTGAATCGCTAAGATCTCTTTGAAGTCTTGATATCACTAATTTAGAAGCAAGGTGGTCTAAAATTGAGTTTGCCAGACCGATATTACCCTCAGCATTTTCAAAATCGATAGGATTCACTTTATGGGGCATAGTCGAAGACCCTACTTCTGATGATTTTATAGTTTGTTTAAAGTAACCCAGAGAAATATACATCCAAATATCCTTGCTCAGATCTAGACAAATATTATTGATTCTAATCAGAGAATGAAACAGTTCTGCCATCCAGTCATGAGGTTCAATTTGAGTTGTGTAGGGGTTATTGGTTAGGCCTATACTTTTAATAAATGTTGCACTTAAATCAGCCCAGTTAATATCAGGATAAGCAATTTTGTGAGCATTAAAATTCCCTACTGCACCGTTCATTTTTGCTCGATATTCAATTGCTTTCAGAGTGTTTATTTGTTGATTGAGACGATACACAAAATTTGCAAATTCTTTACCCATAGTTGTAGGTGTAGCAGCTTGTCCATGTGTTCTAGATAACATAGTATCGTCTGCCCAATGATGTGACTGCTTTCTTAAAGTATCAATAAGGAGATTTAATTCCTTTATCTGTAATTCAGTTGCATCCTTGAGCATCAGTGCATAGGAAATATTATTTATATCCTCTGATGTGCAACCAAAATGAATAAAGGGAATTAGAGTATTACCATCTGGTAGACGTTTAATTTTTTCTTGCAAGAAATATTCAATAGATTTGACGTCATGATTTGTTTGATTTTCTATAGTCTTAATTGCTTTTGCATCATCTATAGAAAATTGTCCAATAATGTCTTCTAAACTGCCTTTTATATCTTTAGATAAGACCGGAATTTGATTTAGATCATTATATTCAGATAAAAATATTAGCCATTTGATTTCTGTTAAGACACGATAGCGCATGAGTGCAGACTCACTAAAGTATTGTCTTAAGTGAGTGCTTTTCTCCAGATATCTACCGTCAATAGGAGAAATGGCTTGTAGCTGATCATCGTTCATTTCAACCACCTCTATCATCAAAACTGAATGATACACGAAAGTTTCTTCTGTGACTGCTATTCTCTGTGTATTATCATATATCAAGAGGAGATTATTTTGACCGACAAAGACTTTAGAATTGAAAAGGACAGCATGGGAGAACTTAAAGTTCCTTCTGAAAGGAAATGGGGTTCACAAACTCAAAGAGCAGTTGAGAACTTTCAAATAAGTCGACATAAAATGCCGGCAGAGTTTATCCAATCACTTGCGCTTTTAAAATGGTCGCTAGCCTCTGCTAATTCTGAATTGGGTTTATTGTCTTCTGAAAAAGCTGAGGCTATAAAAAATAGTGCTCTCAAGATCTCTAACGGTGATTTTGCCGATGAATTTCCTGTGGATGTCTTCCAAACAGGTTCAGGTACAAGCACAAATATGAATATGAATGAGGTAATTGCCCACCTTAGTTCTAGTGCAGAGATTGATGTTCATCCTAATGATGATGTCAATTTTGGGCAAAGCAGTAATGATGTTATCCCATCTTCCATAAATATCTCCGCAGCAATCTATCTTGATAAATATCTACTAAAAGCAGCGACTCATTTAGAAAAAACAATAAACACTAAAGCTGATGAATTAAGATCTGTGGTTAAGACTGGTCGCACTCACCTAATGGATGCAATGCCAATAACAATGGCACAAGAGATGGGAGCATGGTCAAGCCAAATAAAAGATGTTATTGCTCAGTATCAGTTTGCATCAGAGAAAATTCAGCAATTAGCTATTGGTGGAACCGCAGTGGGGACAGGTATTAATGCTCATCCTGACTTGTCAGTTAAAGTTTGTGACTTACTCAATAGAGAAACAGGTCTTAATTTCAGAAGTGCTGATAATTTTTTTCAAGCAATAAGCGCCCAGGATAGCTCTTTATTAGTATCGGCCACCAATAGAAGTCTTGCGGTGGCTTTAACAAAAATTTCTAATGATCTGAGATGGATGAATAGTGGTCCAATAGGTGGGTTGAGTGAGATTACTTTGCCTGCATTACAACCAGGAAGCAGCATCATGCCTGGCAAGGTAAACCCTGTAATACCTGAGTCTGTGTCCATGGCAGCCTCACAAGTGTTTGGCTTTGATGCTACGATTAACCATGCTGCTCAGTCTGGTAATTTTCAATTAAATGTAATGTTACCTCTGATTGCATACAATTTAATAGAATCCATGACTTTGTTGACTAACGCTTGTCTTTCTTTAGCCGATAAAGCCATTCAAGGGTTTGAGGTAAATCTTGATAATGTGAACGCTGTATTAAGCAATAACCCAATACTAGCTACTGCACTGAACTCAACCATAGGGTATGAAACAGGAGCTAAAATTGTAAAAAAAGCTTATCAAGAAAAGCGAACCATAATTGATGTTGCATCGGAATTAACTGACCTTGATGAAGAAACATTAAGAGATATTCTCGATCCTTTAAAACTAACTCAAAATAAACAATAAGCCCCCTCTTTTTTTATGTTGAATAAGATAAGAGAGAGTTATCAGAGTACTCGACCCTCTGATGACCCAGTACTGGAAGTAATAAACAGATTACCGGCCAATATCGTTGATGGCTATCTCCAAAAAATTAATTTAAAACATGCCGGAGTCCTGTTAGGCCTGCAACAAACTGAGAGCGGGCTACATGTAATATTCACTAAAAGAACAACTAAGTTAAAAAATCATGCGGGTGAGATTAGTCTCCCTGGTGGCTCATTTGATGAGTCACAAGATAAGGACATAATTGAAACTAGCCTAAGAGAAGCAAATGAAGAGATCGGTTTAGTTCAGACTTCCTCCGAGATTATAGGCTTTGTGCCACCACAAATTAGCTTGGGAACGGGATTTATTGTTACCCCTATGGTTGCATCAGTTGCAGCCGATTTTTTACCTGTTCCCAATGAGGATGAAGTTGAAGAGGTTTTTAAGGTACCTTTGGAATTTTTTATGAATGAGGAGAATCTTCAGCATGAACATCGGATTTTTGATCAGATAAAATGGTCTGTCTATAGCTACAGTTATGAACAATATTATATCTGGGGTCTAACAGCACAAATCATTAGAAAATTTTGCAACCTAATTTACAAATAGGAGAGTATTTTGGAAAAATTACATCACATTACATCACAACTTAGAGATCCTGAAAAAGGATGCCCTTGGGACAAGGAACAAACGTTTGAGTCAATTGCTCACTGTGCGATAGAAGAAGCTTATGAGGTTGTTGAGGCCATTGAAAATAAGGATTATGAAGCTTTCAAAAATGAATTAGGAGACCTCTTATTCCAAGTAGCGTTTCATTCAAACATTGCCGAGGAAATGAACTTATTCACTTTTGATGATGTGGTTGATTCAATTACTACTAAGTTGATTAATAGACACCCTCATGTATTTTCAGATTTATCAATAGAAGATTCTAAAGCACAAGCAGATCATTGGGAGAAAATTAAAATTGAAGAGAGAAAACAGAAACATGGCATCAACAGTATACTCGATGATATTGGCACAAATCAGCCAGCATTGAACGTAGCCTATAAGATAGGAAAAAGGGCACGATCGGTTGGATTTGATTGGAGTAATGTAGGTGGGGTTATTGATAAAATTGAAGAAGAAATCGAAGAGCTTAAAGTGGCTATAAATTCTGGTAATCAAAGCAATATTGAAGAAGAGGCTGGGGATTTATTATTTAGCATCGTTAGTCTCTCGAGGCACACCTCAATAGACCCTGAATCAGCATTAAGGAAAGCCAATAAAAAATTTGATCAACGTTTCAGATCTATGGAAAGCGCTTTAAAAGAATCTAATAAGGAATTCTCTCATATGACTGAAAGAGAACTTGATAAATTATGGGAAAACGTAAAAGAAAAAGAATAGTTGGATGAATGATAAATTTAATACGCTTAAGAATTATGCAAGACGGCTGACTAGTAAACCTGGTGTTTATTGCATGATAAATAGAAAAGAGGATGTGATTTATGTTGGTAAAGCAAAAAATTTAAAAAAAAGAGTCAGTAGCTACTTTACTTCAGTTAATCCAGGGGGTAAAAAACAAGCGATCTTAAAAGAGACTCATTCAATTTCAATCACTATTACTCGAACCGAACGAGAGGCTTTAATTCTAGAAAATACTCTAATAAAAAAATATAGACCTAAGTTCAATGTTTTACTCAAAGACAGTAAGAGTTACCCATATATAGAAGTAAATAATACCCATCAATTCCCACGATTTTCTTTTCATAGAGGGAAAAAAAATTTAAAAAAAGCAGAATATTATGGTCCTTATCCTAACGTAAGTGCTGTAAGAAATACTTTGAGCCAGTTACAAAAAGTTTTTTTATTNAGGAATTGTGATGAATCCTTTTTCAATAACCGATCAAGACCTTGTTTACAATTTCAAATAAAGAGATGTTCAGGCCCTTGTGTGGGCTTGGTCTCAAAAGAGGAATATCAATTTAATGTCGATCAAGCTCTCGATTATTTAAAAGGCAATGATCAGTCTATTATTAAAAAGTTTATTGGAAAAATGGATCAAGCTTCAGCTCAACAAGATTATGAAAAAGCTGGTTTTTATAGAGATCAAATTAGTTCATTAAAAGTTATACAATCACACCAATTTGTTGATGGAGCAAATCGAATTGATGCCGATGCCATAGCACTTACCGAGTCATCAGGCATGTTTTGTATTGCTGTTTTATTTTTACGAAAAGGACAAATTTTAGGTAGTCGTTCATTTTATCCACAAAAGACAAATATGGCTGATGCTCAAGAGGTGATAGAGTCTTTTTTAATGCAGTACTATACTGTGTATCAGCCACCTAAAGAGATATTGCTTAATATCAAACTTGACAATCTTAGACTGCTTCAGGAAGCCCTTTCTGATGAATCAAAATCTAAAGTAATCATAAAACACAGTGTAAGGTCTTATAGGAAAAAATGGATTGAAATCTCTGCATCAAATGCTATTGAATCATTAAAATCTAAGTTAGCCTCAAAAGCTTCAATAGCAGCTCAGTTGTATGAACTGACTGAGATTATAAGCAATGATAAGCTGGTCCAGAATATCGAATGTTTTGATGTTAGTCATTTCATGGGTGACAAATGTGTTGCTTCATGTGTTGCATTTAATCGAGAGGGATTTAATAAACAGGGTTACCGACGTTTTAATATTAGTGGAATAAAAAAAGGTGATGATTACGCTGCTATGTCACAAGCTCTTTCTCGCCACTATTCAAGAAGTTTAAAAGAATCCAGATTATTGCCCGACATCATTCTTGTCGATGGAGGTAAGGGCCAGATTAATATTGCCATTAGTGTGTTTAAAGATCTGGGAATAATCGGAATACCTATACTAGGTATTGCTAAAGGGCCAAATCGCCAACTGAAAGAAGATCGAATTTTCATTAATAAAAATAAAATTCCTCTTTCAATAGCGAATAATTCACCAGCTAAATTTTTAATACAATCAATTCGTGATGAGGCTCATCGATTCGCAATCACTGGGCACCGAAATAAAAAAAGAAAAAAGCTATTAACTTCTGACATCCAATCAATTGAAGGTATTGGCCCAAACAAGAAAAAGGATTTACTAAAACAATTCGGAGGTATCCAGGAAATTAAACGAGCTTCGGTAGAGGATTTAATGACCGTTAGAGGNATTAATAACAATTTAGCTAATAAAATTTATAATCATTTCAATGCTAATTAATCTTTTTTNCAAATAAATATTATAATCATTACATGAGAACTACATTTAATTTTGCAAATGCATTAACGCTTTTCAGGATTGCCAGTATTCCTTTGATTGCTGCTTTATTCTTTTCTTCAATTGACAATGCTAGACCACTAGCTGCTATGGTCTTCATTTTAGCTGCATTAACTGATTGGTTGGATGGTTGGGTTGCTAGAGAATACAATTTATCCTCAAGATTTGGAGCATTCTTAGACCCTGTGGCAGATAAGCTCATTGTTTCAATTGCTTTAATTTTAATCGTTCAGAGTGACCCCAGTCTTCTAAACGCGATTATTGCATCAATTATTATTGGTCGTGAACTCACAATTTCTGCACTTCGAGAGTGGATGTCTGAGCTTGGGGAAAGGCATAAGGTTTCTGTGATTGGTTATGCGAAACTTAAAACCATTTTACAGATGGTCGGACTCTCTTGTATGTTGTTTAGTAAACCTATTTTTGATATTGATATATACTTAATTGGAAGTGTTTGTCTTTTAGGCTCTGCTGTTCTAACACTTTGGACCATGTTAGTTTACNTAATTAGAGCATGGCCAATAATTTCAAAAGGTGATTATTTGTGAGATCTAAATCTTTCTTAGCAATAATTCTTCTGCTAATAATCAGTGCTTGTGGAACAGGCAGTGAAGACACATATTTTAACCAAATCCTAGACGATGAGTGGAGCCGGGGCATGGAAGAAAATCCAGTCTTCGCCTCTTATATGGGAGATAAATCAGCTAATCAAGATTGGCCNGATATTTCTGATCAAGCGGTAAGAGAAAGACAGAAAAAGACTCGAGAGGTCCTAGAAAAAATTAAATCNATTAATCCTCAGAAACTCACCGAGGAGAATCAACTTAATTATAGATTGTTTCTATACAATTATGAGCGATCGGTAAAATCACAGAAATTTGACAGACATTTACTCACCTTTGGCCAAAGAGGAGGGATTCAACTACAACAAGAGACAGCAGAAGGACTAAATTTTAATAGCTCACAGGATTACAAAGATTGGTTAGCAAGATTAGAAAAATTACCTGAATTAATTAATGCACATATTGACCTTGGAAAATTAGGCATCGAGAAGAGCATTACCGCACCAAATATTTTAATGCAACGCGTTGCTAAGCAAATTCAATTGCAATTAGTAGACGATCCAGAAGATAGCCCTTTTTATAATGTTTTTTCAGATATACCCAAAACAATTAATGATTGGGAAGCGCTTCAAATGAAAGCAAAGAAAGTGATTAAAGAGCAAGTTGTTCCTGCTTATCAAACCCTTGATCTCTTTTTTAGGACTGAATATTTACCAGTGTCACGTGATACTTATGGTGTTTCTGATTTGCCAAATGGCTATGAGTGGTATGAAAATTTAGCTGAATATCACACAACCACTGATTTAAGTCCTGATGAAATTTATAACATTGGTCTATCTGAGGTCGAACGAATTCGATCTGAAATGCAAGAAGTCATTGACTCAATCGGTTTTGAAGGAACTTTTAATGATTTCTTAATATTTCTTAGAACAGACCCACAGTTTTATTACGAAACAGAAGATGAATTATTTGAAGCCTACTTAGCAACCTCTAAGAAAATAGATCCAGAAATTGTTCGACTGTTTAAAGTCTTGCCTAGAACGCCTTATGGATTAAAACCAATACCAAAAGAATCCGCACCAGATACAACAACCGCCTATTACATGAGACCAGCAGCTGATGGATCAAGAGCTGGTTATTATTATGTCAATCTGTATCGACCAGAAGTCAGACCAAAATTTGAAATAGAGGTGCTCTCAGTCCATGAAGCAGTGCCAGGTCATCATCTACAAATAGCATTGGCTATGGAACTTGAGGGGATACCTAATTTTAGAAAATATTCAGGATACACAGCNTTTGTCGAAGGTTGGGGGCTTTATAGCGAGAGCTTAGGCTATGATATTGGTCTTTATGAAGATCCATATTCAAAATTTGGAGCATTAACTTATGACATGTGGCGTGCTGTTCGGTTAGTGGTCGATACGGGTATGCACTATAAAGGCTGGAGCAGACAAGAAGCCATAGACTTCTTTAAAGATAATGCCGCTAAAACTGAGCAAGATATTGTCAATGAGATTGATCGCTATCTGATTATGCCCGGCCAAGCACTCGCATATAAAATAGGACAATTGAAACTTCTCGAATTAAAACAAAGGGCGAAGAATCAGCTTGGAGATCAGTTTGATATTAAAGAATTCCATCATGCCGTCCTTAGTCAAGGGGCACTTCCCTTGGACGTGCTTGAAGAGCGAATAGATGATTATCTTTTAGAGGTTAAATAACGTCTCAAAATTGCTTTGAAGAATTAACTTCATCTCCATAGCTGAATATTCATTGATTTTCATAGCCTCAACGAAGTTTTCTAAATGACTTGCCGTATAACCAGGAAATTGAGGGCCATCAGACCCATAAATGACTCTATCAATCAATCCTTCGTTTTTAATAATTTTAAGATATTCNGGTAAAACTTCAGATGCTTTTCTGGCGCCTAAAGCACCGGGTTCAAAATAAACATTATCGTATTTCTTAGCCAATTGAATACAAGATTCTAGATAAGTTAACTGAATTAAAAAACTATCATAACCAGTGTGTCCCAAGATAAATTTAGTCTGAGGATACTTGATAATTGATCCTTCTAAATATAGTGGATCAACATAGGGTGGTTCTCTTCTTGTATAAGGGTTCGGGCTGGTTCCTGTATGAATATAAATTGGTTTATTTAAGCGACCAGCTATTTCATAAATCCCATCAAAGCGTTGATCATCCAATCTCATTTGCTGATGTGCATGAGCTAGCTTAATGCCAGTAGCTTTGTATTTGATCAGGTCACTTTCTAATTTTTTAAGTTCTTTATCAGCATTAATATTCCAATGGTCGGTTCTTATACTGTAGAACCCGAACATTCTCTTTGANTGATCTTTTATTTGTTGATATAAGAACTCATTATTTGCAATTCCAGTGGTATCAGGGCTATAGACTGCAAACACTCCTGCACGACGAATCCCAGCCTTATCCATTTGTTTTAGAATTCCTTCTGATGTTAAGCCACTTCCAAGAAGGTTTTCCATTAAAAATTTAAAGGGTTTTGGAACTCTTTCAGAGTACCTTTCTTTGTAAGGTTCAGTTAAAGCTTCCCAAGTCCCAGTGTGAAGATGCATATCAATGATATCTATATCCACGCCATCAATGGTGAATCCNTAAGTNGNNTCTGCGTCATCTTTTATTAAAAAGTTATAGCCCACCCCAAATAGGATGANTAGTATAATGACCCTGTATAAATTTTTTTTCATAACTTNTTCAGCNGTTGGTATTAATAATAATCAACTATTGATTAATTTTGTAACAAATAATGAAGNGCAAAGCCATAGACATCAGAAATATATTCAATAGTTTTATTCCTGGGTGTTCCAGCNCCGTGTCCTGCTCTTGTTTCTATTCTGATAAGAATAGGGTTTGTACAATTTTGTGCTNCTTGCATTCTGGCTGCAAATTTATATGAATGCGATGGAACAACGCGATCATCAAGTTCTGAAGTGGTAATCAAAGTAGGTGGGTAGCATTCTCCTTTTTCTATATTGTGATAAGGGGAATACTTAACCAGCACCTGAAAGTCTTCAGGTTTCTCTGGGGAACCGTAATCACTTTCCCAAGCCCAGCCAATGGTGAATTTATTAAAGCGAAGCATGTCCATTACCCCTACACCAGGTAGAGTAGCACCAAATAGATTAGGTCTTTGAAGCATGGTCGCTCCGACCAATAACCCACCATTTGAGCGACCCTCAATAACCGTTTTCTTAGGACTAGAAATATTCATTGTGTGTAAATATTCAGCAGCACTGGCAAAGTCATCAAAAACATTTTGTTTATTTTTTAACATGCCTTGTTGATGCCATTCCTCCCCGTATTCACCACCACCTCTAATATTGGGCACTGCAACNACTCCACCCATTAACATCCAAGCTAAGTAACGTTCCCTAAAATTCGGCAGTATTGAGATATCAAAGCCACCATAACCATAGAGTAATAATGGGGTATTCACACCCAATTCAGTGTCTTGATGATGTGAAATGAACATCGGGATCATGGTTCCATCCATAGTGGGGTAGAACACCTGTTGGCTTATATAATCATNGCTATTGAACTGGGGTATTTCTTTNGCCCATAGAAGTGAAATATCNTTATTNTTGGCATTGTATTTGTATATTTGATTCGGTTGGATGTAATTCGTGTATGAGAAATAAAAAATATCGGAGTCTTGATTTGTTGAAATGTTAGAGATAATGCCTTGTTTATTGAAATTAATTNTTTTCTTTTTTAAAGAATTTTTTTCATAGAGGAAGACTTCACTTGCAACATTTTTCAAGTATTGACATAAAATATAGTTTTCTAAAATTTCAACATTTGTTAGAGCATCGTTTTGCTCAGCTATCAATACCTTCCAGTTGTGCTCTTCAGGGTGATTAATATCAATTGATATTACTTTTCCTTTGGGGGCATTTAGATCAGTAGAGAACCAAAAAATAGATCCTTCATTACCAAGAAAAGTAAATTGCGCTCTCAAATCTGGAATCAACTCTACGAAAGATTCGTCCTTTCTTAAATCCTTATAAAACAACCGATTTCTCTCATCTGTACCCTCGCTAACCGATAGAATGAGAAAATGACCGTCTTCAGTTATTGTGGTTCCCCAGCCCCATTCAGGGTGCTCAGGTCGTTCATAAANTAGTTGGTCATTAGATTGAGGTTGACCAAGAGTATGAAAAAACAGTTTCTGATTTCTGTTTAGTTCTTTATATTCATCACCTTTTTGAGGTTCAGAGTANCCTGAATAATANAATCCTGAATTATCTTTAGCCCATTCTGCGTTACTAAATTTTGACCATTGAATAGTGTCTTCTAGAATNTTCCCGCTGTTNATATGTTTGATTTTCCATGTTTTCCAATCTGATCCGCCATCCGATATGGAGTAAGCGATAAGTTCAGAATTAGGGCTTACACTAACCGAGCCGATTGAAACAGTGCCGTCAACGGATAAGAGATTAGGATCAATAACCAGTGTTTTTTTATCTTCTGTCGTTTCCTTGTAGAAGAGCTTACTTTGTTGCCATGTCCCATTGTTGTAATAGGTAAAAATCTTTGATTTCCTTCGAAAAGGAACCGATTGATTTTCTTTATTATAGATCTTCTCAAGTAATAATTTAATCTCCTTTTGCTCGATGAGATCATCTAAATAAGAATCGGTAAAGCGATTTTGTTCTATGATCCAAGCTTGCGTTTGATCTGAGTTTAAATCTTCCAAGCCTCTATAAGGATCATCAATAATAATTCCATGATAGTTATCTTGAGTATTGCCTTTAATAGAAACTGGATAGTCAATGGTTTGAGAAAAACTATGGGTTGAGAAAATTACTAAAGAAATGCAGCAGAATAATAGGTAAGATTTGTAGACAGTTTTAAACATTCTTTAATTATAAGTATTTTGATAGAAATTTAAGCATAAACTATGGAACACTTGCTAGAAAATATAGGTTTTATTCAGGACGGAACGATATTGCCTGGTTTTGTTTTTGGTGTTATTCATGTCAGTTTGGTAATTTTAGGATTTTATACTGGTTGGAGTATTAATCGTCTCCTAAAAAATATTACTAAAGGTTATATCGCTGGTATTCTTGGCGCCTCACTTGCCCATGTTCTCGCTGATTTTATTGCTGCAGTGATTGATCCATCAATGAGAGCTCGAACAGTAGGAATTGTCCTTGGGGGGTTATTGCCTTTGTTGTTAATCCCTTTCTTAGAGAAATATGTTACAAAAAGTAAAAGCCATATTATGATTGGTGATCATGAGGACATTGAGAAAGATTTAAAAGATGAACATCATCATTAGTGGTTATGGAGATAAAAAAAATTTTATTTTTTAGTACAATAAATAACTTGAGGTTACAAAAAAGGTTGTTATGCAAAACTTGGATTTAAAGAAAACTTGTGAAATTTTGAATGCCATCATGGAGTATGAACTTTCAGGCGTTGTCCGCTACACGCATTCTTCAATAATGGTTAGTGGCCCATATCGGATTCCCATTGTTGAATTTCTTCAAGCTCAAGCAAACGAATCATTGCTGCACGCTCAAGAGGCAGGTGAATTATTAACGGGACTTGAAGGTCATCCCACCCAACAAATTGCCCCCATAGAGGAAACCCATCAACATTCTGTTAAAGATATTCTTCAAGAAAGCCTTGACCATGAGTTACATGCTTTAGGTCTTTATAATAAGCTTTTAGGAGTGGTTGACGGCAAATCTATTTTCTTGGAAGAATACGCTAGAAATAAGATAGCTCAAGAGGAGCAACATTCTCTTGATTTAAGAAAGATGTTACGTGATTTTTCTGCTTAATTAGCAGAGGATTGATAGAAAGTTCTAACTGTGGATTCTGCTATTTCTTGAAGAAATAACTTATCATCAGGATTGATAAGACCATTGTAGTCATAGTTTAATCCAACCGGCGATTCATTAAACACACTAGCAAAAACAGTACACGCTGCTAAATAAGTGCCTAATAGTGTTGGATGTGTGCCATCAAGGTGATGAAGTATTATACTTGGTTGTTGTTTATAAGCGTTTTCAAAAGCTAAGCCCACTGGAATAACAAGGGTTTGATTTTTGTTTCCAGTAGTCACATACATTTTCTCAATCACTCTGATTAGATTTGGGTCAAAACTTTGGTGTGGCTCAACGTACGCATGAATCATATATAAAGCTGCTTCAGAGCCATTAGCTTTTATTCTTTTAATGTGTTCATTCGCTGTTTTGGCAAAAGCTTTCCTGTCTTTCTTTGATAATCCCTCGCCGCTACCGCCTTGAAGAACCACTAATTCAAATTTATTAATTGAGCTAATTGCTTTAGGTTTTAACAGATGATCAAGATTGTGATGCTTTAATCTAGAGCCTCCAATTGTTGATGACTTGACATTAACACTGCCTTCATAGCCTGGGTATTTTTCATCAGCCATTGCTTTAAAATGATTATGCAAACTATCGTTGTAATACAGATAACTATTACCAACAAATAAAACACTCTTTGGTGATGTGTGCTTTAATTTTTTGATCTCTGGAGTAACTGCATCAGCGATTGATGAGTAATTGACAAACACCAAAATCAGCAGGGATAGACTTATTTTTTTTACTTCTGTACTCCCTAATTAATTGTCTCAGTGGTCTTTATTTGTGATGAAAAAGCAAAGCTTAAGGAGAAAATACTTAATAAATGAACAAAGGTTATTAATTTTTGCATTGTCGCTTGCCTTATCATTGCCTCAATACTCATTAAAGGACTGTCTGCTAATAATTGATATAAAACATATGAGAAGGTGCTTACTAGAAAAAACAAAGTGACAAATGAGTAACTTTTCTTAATGGGACTCCTGAGTAACACTACCAGATAAAAGATACCTGCAGGAACCATTAATCTAAAGCCATTTATGGCAAAAAATATATGTTGATCCAAGTATAAATCATGAGGTGTGAAACCCACTCCTGCGAAAAAACATGCTCCCATAAAAAAGAACGTTGATCCAACAATAGCTAAATAATAATTAGTTCTATCATTTTTGAATAAGCCAGGCACATATAAGAACGCTATCGCACCTAACAAAAAGCTGATCATGCAAGCATTGAAAATATAGGATGAAACTATATTTGATTCACCAGAGCGTGCATTCATACCTCCCAAATCACTTAGAAAATTATGAGTGAAAGAGTAGCCAGTTTGTAGAGGATCATGGATGTTCCCTCCTGGATAATAATACATAGAAATTACAATCCCAATTGTAAATACTATTGGAATAAATCTTATAACCTTGACTGTCCAGAAATATTGCATGGCATTAATCTACATTTCTATTATTGCTAAAGCAATTCAAAAGAATTAGAGATGTAATCTAAATTAGCTATAATGATACNTTCAAAATTTTAGCGGGAATAGCTCAGTTGGTAGAGCGTTTGCTTGCCAAGCAAAAGGTCGCCGGTTCGAACCCGGTTTCCCGCTCAATTTTTAACAATACAAGTTGGTGTNAAATTGAAGATGCTATTAATCAGTTTATACAAAAAATCTTATAGAACATTAGGTTATGAAAACCGTAAATAAATCGATCCAATTTATTTTTCTTCTGGTTGTGATTTTTTGTTTTGAAGTATTAAAAGCATCTCCTGATCTAATTGTGGTCAATGCGGATATAAGAACATCTGACCCTGCTGTTAAAAACGCCAGTGCAGTTGCAGTAGAGAACGGTAAATTTACTGCCATTGGTGCCACTGACGAGATCAGTCAACTCTCAGATTCAAATACGGTCATTATCAATGCTCAGGGGAAAACTCTATTGCCTGGGTTTATAGACAGTCATACTCATTTATCTTCTGGCATAAATATTGTTACTGGAATTAATTTAACTGGCATTAAAGAAAAATCTGTGTGGTTAGAAATGATTGCAGAGAGGGTCAAGACAATGGAACCGGGTGAATGGTTACTGGGCGGTCGCTGGGATTACACTCTTGAAAATAAAGGNTACCCAACACGNTGGGAATTAGATGANGTCTCTCCCAATAATCCAATCGCACTATCTGATATTGATGGCCATAGTGCTTGGNTCAANTCATTGGCTATAGAAATAGCAGGTATCACAGCTGACTCAGTTGTTCCAGTGGGTGGGCAAATTATTCTTGATGAAGAAACTAGACAACCTAATGGGATTCTTCTAGAGGGTGCTATGGATCTAATTTGGAGGGAACAGAGTTATATAAGAGATTCTGACAAAGCAAGAAAAGAAATTGGCAAAGTTCTAGATTTCGCAACCTCACTTGGTATAACAAGTGTGCATGATATGTCGAGTAAAATTGAGCTAGGAAGTTATTTAGATTTGGCAAAAAAAAGTAAGCTTTATGTCAGGACATTTTTTGGTGAGTTTTCTAAGTTCGATGCAGGAGAGGACAGTACTTCTGACAAAATTAAGATAGGAGAACTTAGAAAGAAGTATAAATTTAGAGATCCTGATAAGGGCCCAATGGTCGAATTTGGTTTTATAAAATATGTAATGGACGGTGTTCTCTCAACCCACACCGCAGCAATGATAGAGCCTTACTCTGATCGTCCTAATATAATTGGTCAACCCTTTCATACTCAAGATGAAATTAATGCTCTTGTTAAAAGAGCTAATGGGTTAGGACTTCCAGTTGCCATTCATGCGATTGGAGATCAAGCAGTTAAAATGGCTTTAAATGCATTTGAAAATTTTGGTAATAGAGGCTATGCAAATCGCATTGAACATATTGAAATGATTGATCCCAATGATGTACCAAGATTCAAAGAACTGAATATCACAGCTTCTATGCAACCCAATCACTGTACAGGAGTAATCGGAAAATACATCACTCAGAGAGTTGGCATAGATCGAGAAAAGAATGCTTATGTTTGGGGTGATTTTTTAAGGTCAGGAACACAACTTGCTTTTAGTAGCGACTTTGCCACATCACCCTTTTCTCCGCTAGTGCATATTGCGGACGCGGTCTTTCGTGAAAGTCCAAATGGCTTATATGAGGGTACATGGTATCCAGACCAAGCAGTAACTTTTGAGCAAGCATTGTTTGCATATACACAAGCTGGCGCGAACATGTCGGGTTGGGGAGACGAAATAGGAAGTATAAGTATTGGTAAATATGCAGACTTTGTTATTTTGGATAAACTCCTAGGATCACCTGTTGGGCAAGAATTAAGAAATACAAAAGTTGCCAAAACCTATTTTGCTGGTCAATTAGTTTTCTCCGAGAATTGAAGCTTCTATTTCCATTTGCAAAAAGATTTATAGCTGGGGAAAGCCTTGATCAGGCATCTCAACAAATTCAAAGACTTCATGACAAAGGTTTCAAAGTAACAGTTAATTTGGTTGGTGAACAATCAGAGTCAACTGAAGAAGTACTAAGTGCACAAAAGGAATATTTAAGAATTCTGGATTTATTTCAAACTGATAAATTAGGCCTTTCAATCAAACCTTCTTCGCTTGGTCTCTCACTCTCTTTAGATAAGGCATTAAGCTCTTTAGAACCTATAACAGCAAAGGCTTTTGAGTCAGGACAAACTATCCGCTTAGACATGGAAAATAGCGCAACTACTGATAGTACTATTAAGCTTTGTCAATTATTAAACCAAGAGTATCCCAATGTCATGGGCATTACTATGCAGTCTAATTTGTATAGAACGATAGATGATCTGCAGACATTAAAGTCACAAGATATCTCTGTACGTCTAGTCAAAGGAGCATATCGGGAAAATAAAAAAATTGCCTTTATGACAACCAATGAAATTAAAGACAATTTTCTTTTGTTAGCTAATGATTTGAGGAGTTATAAATCTCCAGATGATGCAATAGCTACACACGATGAGAATATTTTAGATTTGTTGATATCAACTGATGATTACAATGACACACAGTTCGAATTTCTTTTTGGGGTACGTAGAGATTTACAGATAAAACTTCTTATGGATAAACGAGTAGGGGTTTATCTACCGTACGGTAAGAATTGGTTGTCTTATGCTATTCGCCGACTTAGTGAATGGAAAAATATTGAATTTATCGCTAAGAATATAATCAAAGAGAAATTATAAAAAGACCTGAAAATTACAAGCCTTTTTTGGTTTATTTTTCATTGAGAAGGTATAATCTGTTTGTTTTATTAGGCAAGGTGGCAGAGTGGTTATGCAGCGGCCTGCAAAGCCGTGGACGTCGGTTCGATTCCGATCCTTGCCTCGATTTAAAGCCCGGGTGGCGGAATTGGTAGACGCTACGGACTTAAAATCCGTTGTCCGA